>ENA-OWOI01000165-OWOI01000165.1-gut-metagenome-genome-assembly--contig:-NODE-165-length-21829-cov-4.909618_pt1 | contig 21829 bp, 20 predicted proteins | sample MGYA00248258_ERZ651800 | MGnify/ENA primary metagenome ERZ651800 (study PRJEB26908, sample SAMEA4031704) | gut metagenome | biome: gut; feature: normal infant; material: stool | place: China | collected 2015...
AATACTTGAACTTCCATGGAAGGATCGCGTTTTTCGTTGAACTTGAATTGACCAGTTACACCAACGAAGTCAGCAATGTTTTTCAATGCTTCCCGGAATTTTTCGCGATCAGTTGTGGAACCTGCTTTTTTCAAAGCTGCCTCATAAAGATATACTGCATCATATGCTTGTGCTGCGAATTGGTCTGGTTCTTTACCATATTTAGCTACATAAGCTTTACGGAAGTCTTTAACCTTTTGGTCTTCTTTATTAGGGAACCAAGGTGTACCAACGATAACGCCATTAGCTGCATCTCCAGCAATTTTAATAAATTGTGGACTGTTGAAACCGTTGGAGCCAACTACAGGTTGATTCATACCCATTTCACGCATTTTTTTCATGATAAGGGCCCCTTCTTGGTAAAGGGATGCAACGATGATTACATCTGGTTTAGCTTGTTGAATCTTAGTCAATTGTGCAGAGAAGTCAGTATCTTTATCTGCAAATGTTTCAGTATCAACGATTTGTACACCTACAGATTCCAATGCTTTACGAGCTGTATTATTTACAGATACCATTTGATCATTATTGTTAGAGTACATGATAGCAGCAGTTTTAAAGCCTAATATTTTATGAGCTTCTTTAATCGCTGTATCTACTGCCAAGGATTCAGGTACTGCGTTACGGAAGATGTAATCCCCAATATCTGTAATACCTTCAGCAGTTGTAGATGTACCAAGAGCAACTACTTTGCTTTTGTTTGCTACAGGCCCCGCAGCCATCATTTCACCAGATAACATAGGACCGATAACTGCTACCACTTTATCTTTTGCAATTACTTTATTCATCGCATTAATAGCTTCATTTTTATCACCTTTAGTATCTTCTACTAATAAGTTAATTTTTACAGCATTTGCATCAGCATTGATTTCGCTTACTGCCAATTCAGCACCAGCTTTAATGGATTCACCATATGCTGCCGCACCACCAGTTGTTGTTGTTAATAATGCAATTTTAGCTTCATTGCTATTCGCACTACCTGCATCTTTATCGCTACCACAACCAGCAGCAATTGCCATTACACCAGCAAGACCAAAAATGGCCGCTTTTTTTAACATGGATTTATTCATGTTACACCCTTCCTTCAAAACATAAAACTTTAAATATATACCTATATTATGAGAATATAAAATAGTTTGTCAATTAAAAGATAATGATTTTAATTCCCTAATAATATATACATTAAATAAGTTATTCAGATAGACGTTCCCACTTCTCATACAAGGATTCCAACTCTGTCTGAGTCTCTTCGATTTGTGTAGAGATTTTGGACATTTCATCTAAATCTTGTTGTACTACAGGATTAGCTAATTGCACCTCATACATCTTCATCGTCGCCTCAAGGCGAGCAATTTCAGATTCTACCTCAGCCAATTGTTTTTCAACCATATAAGCATTCGGCTTCTTCTGATTTTCCTCCGTAGATTCTGATGCTGAAAGCAGTAGCTCATTAGTGGAAACAGCTTTGCTATCAACTTTACCGCTCTCAGAGTTTTGCTCATTAGCTAATGCTAATAAAGCTTCTTGCTCTTTCAACTTTTCCTTGTAGTATGAGTAATTACCGAGATACTCCGTAATTTTACCTTCATCAAGAACTACTGTTTTCGTAGAAACTTGATCCAAGAAATATCTATCATGAGAAATAATAAAGCAAGTCCCTTCAAATTGTTGTAATGCTTCCTCTACAATTTCTCGCGTAGGAATATCTAAATGGTTTGTCGGTTCGTCTAAAATTAGGAAATTATCTCCTTGAAGAAATAATTTAAGCAAAGCTAAACGAGCGCGCTCACCACCAGATAATTCACCTACTAGCTTAAATACATCGTCCCCTTTAAACAGGAAAGCCCCAAGCACATTACGAGCCTTATCCTCGCTGTAATTAAAGTGATTAATGATCTCCTCCACTACCTGCCAAGAATCATGCAGTTCTTCGTGCTCTTGTGAGAAGTAACCCACTTGTACGCGATTGCCAATATCCACATGACCAACTTCAGGGAATAGTTCTCCTACGATGATTTTCACCAGTGTAGACTTACCCGCGCCATTAGGTCCAATAAGTGCTACTGATTCACCTCGTCGAACAACAAGAGAGATATCATCAATAATACGACTTTTACCATATCCGGCAGATAAGTGATCTAAGACTAAAACTTTATCAGCACTCATCGCAGCGGGAGGAAAAGAAAATTGTAAATGATGTGAAGTAATAGGTGCCTCTAGCCGCTCTAATCGATTTAGTTGAGACTGACGACCGCGAGCCATTTTAGACTTGATACCAGCACGGTATTTATCTATATAAGCCTCTGTTTTCTTAATATACTCCTGCTGCTTTTCATAGGCCACCATATCAGCCTTTAAACGTTCATCACGTTGTTGAATATAGCGACTATAGTTACCACGATAGGTTGTGGCCTTGTGATTATCTAACTCAACAACACCTGTAACGATACGATCCAGAAAATATCTATCATGGCTGACAATGAGAATACCACCTTGATAGGCTGATAAGTAACCCTCTAGCCACTCCAGCATATTCATATCTAAATGGTTAGTCGGTTCGTCTAAAAATAAAAAATCTGGGCTACGTACTAACGCTTTAGCTAAATTAATACGCGTTTTTTGACCACCTGAAAAAGCATTAGCCGGCTTATCTAAGTCATCATCAGTAAAACCAAGACCATAGACTATGCGCTTTGTCTTTTGCTCGTAGTCATAACCACCTAGCCATTCTAGACGATTCTGTAAATAATCTAAGCGTTGTAAATCCGATTCGCTAGCCTCTTCAGTTTCCAAGCGACTAGTGAGCTCTTTTAATTGTTTCTCCAATGCATGAACATCAGCCCAAGCCTTTTCTATTTCCGTAGCAAGGCTATCATCGCCAAGATTTACATCTTGTTGTAAATAGCCAATACTAGCAACAGGCGACTTAACTACATTGCCTTCATCGAGTTCTTCATACCCTAATATGCACTTTAACAAGGTAGATTTCCCAGCCCCATTGGGACCTACCAAGGCGAGTCGATCCCCTTCTTTTATCTCAAAAGACACATTGGAAAATACTTGGCGCACTCCAAACGATTTTCCAAGGCCTATCATTCGAATGCGTTCCATTCACAACCTCCTAATCATTTACTCTTCATTATACCACAGTTGCCCTCACTAACATTAGCATTTCTATAGAATCTTTTGTTTTTCGACTATGATGGAATAATTTTCCTAACAAAGGGATATCTCCCAAAATAGGTATTTTTTGTATTTGATGTTGATCTCGATTGTCCATAAGTCCACCAATAACAAGCACTTCTCCTGGTTGTAATCGTACTCTTGTATGTGCTTGACGTGTGCTTATTTTGTAGGCTTTCATTTCAGATACCATAATAGGTGTACTCACTTCTGCATGTATTTTTGCATCTACACCACCATCAGCGGTAATGATAGGAGTGTAGTTCAACTTAATACCCACCTCTTCATAACGAGTAGAACGTTTTCGTTCTCCATTCACTTCCGATTCTTCTATAACTGGTATTCTTTCACCTATCAAGATATGTGCAGTCTCTCCATTAAGAGCCATAATAGATGGCTTTGCAATTAGAACGGCTTTACCTGAGCTTTCCATAAGACTTAGCTCTGGTTTTACAAAAAACTTATAGGCCTCTCCAGTCGGTGTTTTGCCAAAGGTAACGGCACCATAGGAATGTGTTTTATCTTCTCCATGACCGGTCAAGCTAAGCCAAGACCATCTAAAACCTTGTTCCTTAGCATAAGATTGTTCCATAGCAATGATGGTAGCTTCCAATTGCACTTGTTTTGGTTCCTTGTCGATAGCACGTACTAAGGTTTCTACACGTCGCTTTTCTCCGCTCGTCAAATGCATAATTACTTCATTTTGTTCTGAAAGCACTGCCATTTTATCGTTTTTTACCACTGTGCCTACCACATTTTTCAAAGACTCAGCCGGTAAATGTTCAGGTGATATAACATATAGTTCTCTTTTTTCAAGTGTTTCATCATCAGAATCAATAAGAAGTGTGTTATGCTCCTTCAATACGGAGAAATGATATAACTTACCTAGTTCATTAATAATCGCTTCTGGGGATTCTCCCGTTACAGTGGCCGTAACAGTCCCTTTTAACGATTCTACACCAATTACTGATATATCGTAACTACGACAAATTCCTAAAACGGTTTCCTTTAAGGATGCATTGCGTACAGAAATCGTTATGAGTTTGTTCTCAATATTTTTTTCATTTTTAGCTACTTCACCACTATTTACGATGTTTTTAGAACTACTAGTAGTTATCCTATCAGTACCATTAGCAAATACCATGAAGGGAGTTACAAGCATTATGACTATCCATAAGCCTATTTGCAATATAACTGTCACTATAATCTTATCTATACATTTTAGACCTATAAAGCTTACTCGATTCTTAGCCACCGTGATGAACCTCCTTCAATAATTTCTACACCACTTGCAGTTATCTTAGATACTGATATTTCTTTCCACACACTTCCTATACTAACCATTTGTTCCTCTGTACCTTTTCGTAAAATAGCAATATTCTGCTGTCCCTCAATAATACCTATAAGCTCTATGGGATGTTGTTTGGTAGAATTACTTATAGAAGGTTGTATACTGGATTCAACTCGTCTAGCACTAATATCTTTAGCTTTTAATTCAATATAATTACCACTATGCTTTTTATTATTTCTTATTTGTTGATATTTTTCATTTCTACGACTTTCATCTACCTTTTTCTCAAAAGTGTTCATTGAATCATCTGACTCATGTAAATCATTATTTATATCAACGAAATTGCCATTACTATCTTTAGTTATCTTATTCTGACCAAGTAATTCATCTATAGGAATATCTTTAAAAACCTCTCGCCAAGGATTTGCTCGCTCAACACCGGTAATATCATATAATAATCGTCCATGAACATCGCTTTTTACCTCTCTATCCTTTACATTTTTTATATCACTTTCATCTTTAAAAGAGTTCTTTCCTTTCCCATTTCTATTATCATGTGTTGTTTCTTTTGATAATTTTTCTGAGCCTCGTTCAATTTGATTAGCATCTCTACCATTAGATTGATCTAAACTAATATGAACATTTTCCTCCTCATGTGGATAAAAAATACCAATGCCTAAAAAGGTAACCGTAATGATAAAAAAAATACCAAGTGCAAACTTATAGTGGCGCATAATAAAATGCTGCTTATCAATCCACATTTTCATACGTTCTATATAGCCTTGTAAGTTCATAATCCACCTCCTGCTGACATATTCTAGGAGGCTCTTTTAAAATCCTACAAAAAAATGACTCTACCAGTCACCAAGGTGACTAATAGAGTCATTCATTATATTGACAAATCAAAATAATTTGTTCTTTATTTACTATTAAATCCATCTGGATGAGATGTATGCCAATGCCATGCATCTTTGATAACATCAGCAACATTACTAAATTTAGGATCCCAACCAAGTAAATTTTTGATTTTTTCAGAGGAAGCAATTAATGTTCCTGGATCACCAGCACGGCGATCACCATATTGAACAGGAATATCGATACCCGTAACCTCTTTTGCAGTCTCGATGATTTCCTTTACAGAGAATCCATTACCACTACCAAGATTAAATACTTGAGATTCTCCGCCTTTACGCAAGTAGTCCATAGCCAATACGTGAGCAGCTGCTAAATCATTGACATGAATATAGTCGCGTACACATGTGCCATCAGCTGTATCATAATCAGTCCCAAATACAGTTATATGCTCTCTTTTACCGCGAGCCGCATCTAACACAAGTGGAATCAAATGAGTTTCAGGATGATGGTCTTCTCCAATCATACCAGACGGATCCGCACCGGCCGCATTGAAATAACGCAACGCAACATATGTAGAACCATAAATCGAACTATAATCGGATAACATTTTTTCTATCATCAATTTAGTGCGACCATATACATTTGTTGGTTGTAGCTGAGCATCCTCACAAATAGGAACTACCTTAGGCTCACCATACACAGCAGCCGTACTAGAAAATACAAAATGCTTTATACCTGCGATACGAGCAGACTCAATAAGGTGATAAGAACCAACTACATTATTTTCATAATAAATAGCTGGACTTTGCATGGATTCACCAACTTGTGAGTGAGCAGCAAAATGCATTACACCTAGGATGTTATGTTCTTTCATAATATCTACTAGTTTAGGATCAGCAATATCCATATTGTAGAACTTTACCCCCTCAGGAATGGATTCTACATGCCCCCGAGATAGGTTATCTACAATGATTGGCGTATAACCTGCTTGTTGTAAAGCTCTTACGGTATGACTTCCAATATAACCAGCACCACCTGTAACTAAAATATTCATAGTCCTCCCCCTTATGAATCATGTACATCCTTTGCTCGAGCCAATTTAGGGCCGATGAGACGCTTATAAACCTCTACACCTGGTTGATCAAAAGCATCAACGCCCGCAAAAATGGATTCAAAATAAACAGCCCAACAATGCATAAACATTATTTCCCCTAAATGGAATGCATTTAATGTTGGCACTGTTATAGTCATATTAAAGCGATTGTCGCTAGACAACGCTTCTCTATTAGCATCTAAAGCAATGTTTAAAATATCACAAATGCCTACATCAGATAGAGAGTGTAAACGTTCATATTGACTATAGGAATCTGGAACAATGAGATTATGTTTCCAATCCTTAACCTTAATAAATTGAACTACCTTATTTAGGCGCCCCTCTTGATGCTCTTGAACTTGAGCATGCATATCCATAGTACCTACTGCAGCAACTGGCGTACGGCCATATGGTAGACAAGTATTACTCATTTTTCCAAGAGACTCGGATAGGAGCTGCACATACCAATCAGATAATGAGTGGAGTGCTTCACTATAAGGCATAAACACCTCTATAATACGACCATATCGTTCAGATGCAATATATTTCAATAATGCACTTAAAAGGCCTGGATTTTTAAAAATGTCTTCTTCTTGACATGCTGCATCCATAGATGCAGCACCAGCTAAGAATCCTTCAATATCAAATCCTACAAGAGCGGCTGTTACAAAACCAACTTCTGTAAATACAGAGAAACGACCACCTACACCATAAGGAATGCTATAGGTCTTCCAATTATTTTCTATCGCCATAGATCGTAAAATTGTAGGATGTTCATCATCAGATACATCTGTAACAGCTATCACTTCGTAGTTAATATTACGATCTTGTAAAGCCTTCTCCAAAATCATGAAGTTAGCCATTGGTTCAATGGTAGATCCAGACTTAGAATTAATAACGAGCATCACCTTATAATCAGGACCTTTTTTCTGAGCTTGACACTCTAACGTACGAATTAGCCCTACTAAGTAATCACCATCCACATTAAAGCCTGCAAAGTACATTCTAGGATAGCCGTCGCGTTCCTCTGCACTGTAGTTATTCCAAAACGCTCCACACTGCACATCAAAAATAACTTTGCTCCCCAAATAGGAGCCCCCAATACCTACGGATACAACTGTATCAATATTATGGCGTGCATAGTCACGTAATTCGTAAAGCCGCTCTAACATATCTGGTGTATTGATACCATCTTCTGAAATATAAGGAAGTTGGTAAAACAAAACAGGTTCAGGTAAACCATCTTTAGAAACATGACCTTCTTCGAAGCCTGTAGAACGCAAAATATTTGTATGACGCCATACATTTTGTATAGCCCGTTCAAAATTATTCACATCACGTTCTTGTATGCAACTTTCATTATATATATTAGCATAATCTAACTCAAAACCTGATTGTAATCGCAACATCAAATATCTCCTTCACTGACATTTTATGTACAATATTCTTTTATTATACCATAAAAGAATGAATAAAATATTAGTTTATACAATCATTTTACCCACAAACCATAACCGAATCCAACTGCATATACAGACCAAAGTAATGCAAAAGGAATGGCTAATTTAAATTTAATTTTTAATGTCTTATGACGCCATAGGACCATGCCTAATAAAGCACCAACACCCCCAAAGGCAAACGCTAAAAATAATAATGTAAACTCTGAAATTCGATCATATCCATTAATGGCACATAATTTATCATATCCATACAGACTAAATACGATAAGATTCCAAATACCTACGGTCACCCAAAATTGCGTATCACTCATATCCCCAAACCTTATTTCTCTTACTTATGATGAGCTTTAAAATATTCCAATGTCTTTTGTAAACCAGCTTCTAACGTTGTAGTGGCAATAAAACCAAAATCACGTTCAGCTTTCACATTACTTAAGCGCGAATGTTTAATATCCCCTATACGTTCATTTTCATAATAAACCATAAAATCTGTCCCACTAATAGCCCGGAATCGCATAATCAACTCATTCACAGATGTTCCCATATTGGTAGATACATTATAAATACCTGTGCATTGACCATTCCCCATAGCCTTAATATTAGCATCTACCACATCATCTACATAAATGAAATCTCTAGTTTGCTCACCATCACCAAATACAGTTAATGGTTGCCCTTCGACAATCAAGCGGTTGAAAATACTGATAACGCCACCTTCACCGCCATCACCTTGACGTGGTCCATATACATTAGCATATCTAAAGCATACTGTATTTAATCCAAAAGCTTCATGATAAATACGCAAATAACCTTCTGCAGTAAGCTTTGTCAAGCCGTAAAAAGACGAAGGCATACCACTCAAGTCTTCAGTCAATGGCAATACTGCCAAGTCACCATATACAGCAGCTGATGAAGGCATTAAAAATTGTTCAACTTTCACTTTACGACAAGCATCGAGAACATTAATAAGCCCTATTAGATTTACATCACAGTCATAACTTGGGTTCTCCATGGAGGATTGAACCATTGTTTGCGCCGCTTCATGAAATACGATAGACGGCTTAAACTCTTCAAATACAGATAGTAATTTTGGATCTCGTACATCCATCTCAATAAATCGAGCATCTTCATGTACAAAGGAGCGCATACCTGTAGATAAATTATCTATAACGAGTACATCGTGCCCTAATTCAATTAATCTATCAACTAAATGGGACCCAATAAATCCGGCCCCACCAGTAACACATATATTCATAGCGCCCTCCCTTCTAATATCTTTAAATACCTGCACCTTTTTTTGCTAGTGCATCAGCCATTTCATTATATGTATCGCCTGTATGAGCAGCCACCTTATGAAAGTATACTCGCACACGATTTTTTATAGAATCATAAAATGCCGAGTACTCTTGGGTTAGCTCATTATTACGTTTCCAGCCCTTAGTAGCCCACATTTCTATGCCCATATAATCATAGTAAAGTGAGCATTCAGAAATCCTATTATCAACAGCATATTTCATAACATGCATAGCAGCCAACAGCTCACCAGCGACATTCCAAAACAATGTATATCGTTCATCAATAGAGGAAAAAGAAAAAGTCTCCCTATTGCCATTCAAAAAGATAACTCCACCTGCACCAACAGTATTAGTCTCTTTATTATAACTACCATCGATATACGCAACCATATAGTTTGGAATAGTAAAATCTGGTTTCACAACACTTGCTGATACTTTACTTTGAATACTAGAACTAGAACCTATAGGCCTAGAATTTATAGATTTAAACTTCACTTCTTGTGGCAATTTAAGTTCACTCTTTTTAGCGCTCATAAAATCACTTAAAGACAAACCTGAATTCTCTACAAAAGCACGTGCTTCTACTTCTGTGGAAAATGATTTGTAGATAGCACCGCCATAGCCCTTTACTTGTTTCTCACAGTCAGCCCATGTAGTATAAACTCCTGGTACACGGCCCTGACGAACAGCATAAAACTTTTTTGCCATACGTCCCCCTTAATGGTCCATTGTCAGTTCAACAAATTCAGCATTTACAACAGATGCCAAATTCTTTGGATTTACCTTCATTTGCATACCGCGTAAACCTGCACTTACATATACAAACTTTTGGGGTTCCATAGTAGCATCAAAATAGGTAGGAAATGCTTTTTTCATGCCTACTGGAGAACATCCACCGCGTAAATAACCTGTAATACCTAACAAATCCTTAACATGAACAAGCTCTACAGACTTATTATGACTAACACGTGCTGCCTGTTTCATATCTAACTCTTCAGCTACAGGAATACAGAATACTACATATCCAGTTTTGTCACCTTTACCAACTAATGTTTTAAAGACTTGTTTCTCATCGAGTCTTAATGCTTCTACTACATGAAGGCCAGCGGCACGCTCTTCAGACCACTCATATTCGCTAATACTATAAGGTATCTTATGAGTATCTAAAATACGTAATGCGTTTGTTTTTTTATGTTTCTCTTTACTCATCATAACCTCCATATACTAGCATAACAAATAAATTTAATCATTACATAATATATTTCTATAGATAAATATAATTTTCCATTACTATTTATTTACAATTTTATTAATATTTTTTAATTCAATGCGCAAGGTGCCATCATCATTAGTTTTTATCTCAATAAACTCACGATTCTTCATATATTCCACAGGAAATGAAATCTCAATACCTGTATCTGTTTTAATCTTATGATGTTCACCAATTTTTGTGGCGAACTCACGATTTACTGGCAACGGACGCAACATATCCGCATCAGCCAATTCCTTCTTTGCCGCCTCTTGTTGAATAGGATTCGTTTTAAATACCTCTTCTACAATACGAACAGGATCAACGGTATCTGATACTTCAGCATTTTTAGCAATCATAGATTTTGCGGTTGTCAGTTCAATGACGCCATCAGACTCGTGCGCTTGAGCCACCTTATCTACGATAGCTTTTACCTTTCTCACCGTATCTCGCGAAGATTGATTAGTCCCTAATTGCAAGACCTTATCTGCTAAGATATAAGATACCTCACCATCAAATTCACCTTTAGGTTCAAAAACACGAACACTAAAATCATTGAGATTAATAGATGCAAAGGCCCGTAATTTTTGAGACGGCATCGGCAGTACGGCCTTATGAGAAACGAGTTCTGTAGCCAATGTACCATCATCTTCACTGAATAGTTGATGGGTAAAAGCATCATGAGCTTGGCACAGAAGAATACAAATATAAGACGTGTCCGTAACAGCCTCACATATAATTGTATCAATAACAACGGAATCCGTAGCTTGTTTCATGTATGTAAACAAGCTTTCACCTAAATTCTTAGATAAATCAATAAACTTAAGGGCTCCATTTTTATAGTCTACTAATTGTTTGCCTACAGGACTCGCATCATGTAAGGTTCCGGTTCTAGCCCCTGGATCTTTGAAAGCCTTAACTACATGATTTGCAATATAATCTTGTATAGCTTGATCCCCAACCTTTAATTCATGTTCAGAATATACAGCTAACGAGGATGTAAAGTCGAAAATCTCTAGCGCCGCCTTATTAATCTGCATGATGCCTCCTTGTAGTACAAAAAATGTTTACCCTTTATTATACCACTCTTTTAACTTTCGTTTATCAACTTTTGAGCATTCCGTAAGGGGTAACATAGGAACTTCTATTATATCTTTTGGCCACTCTACAGAAGGTCTTTTATTATGAATAAGTTCTATAATTTCACTCAATCTAGCCTCACCATCTAGCACCATATAAACTACGTAGTCTTCCCCTCGTATCTCATCAGTAATATCAATAATAGCAACCTCGGAAACCCCTTGTATGGATTGTAAATACAATTCCATCTCTGGGATAGAAATTTTATATCCCCCTTTATTGATTACGTCGCCTGCTCTCCCATTAAACAATAGATACCCGTCACTATCAATATATCCACAATCATTTACAGTATACGTATTGGGAATTCCTTCAATACGATAATTCGTTGTCACATAAATGACATTATCATTCTCTGCAATTTTCACGGTTGGAAATGGTCTCCCTACCGTACCTTCTCGCGCTAACCATTCTTTACCGGTGCAATACGTTATATAGTTAAGCTCTGATGCACCATAGTACAAGATAAACTCCATATCAGGGCATATATGTTGTAACTGTTCCATTAATTGTCGATCCAGAACTTGAGATCCTGCAATAATGTATTTAATGGATGATAATTTATTTTTACAGTGCCGCACCAATAATCGTAGTTTCGTTGGTAATGCATATATATGGTCTACATTGTATTCCTCTATAAGCTGTATCCATCTACTAGGACGCAATGAACTTGTTGTAACCACGGTCCCTCCAGCCCATAAAGCGGCAATGACCATATTACTAACGCCTGTGAAACTAAAGCTTCCCTGTAAAAAGATTTTAGTATCTTTGTTTATATGAAAAATATCATTTTGAATATCAAAAAAATCGCGCCAAGACATTTCTCGTCTCCACAAAGGTTTTGGTTGTCCCGTAGTCCCCGATGTAAGTACCCCAAAATCAGCTAATGGCGGTACCCCTTCATAGGCTATAACACGAGCTAGCTCATCTACATAAGCCGTATCCATCTCATTGTGACATACCATAGGAATATTACCTTTATGTAATGCCCCAAGCCACTGTGTAAGTTGTTCAACAAACGACAGTTCTTGAATTAAAAGAATCTTAGTATTTAATGTCTTTTTAGACTGAGTAAGATTTACAATGCGATTTGTATTATTAATACCGACCGATAGAATAGCATCATATAGTTCACCATATGTATATTGTATGTCATCTACGATTAAAGCCATTTTATGAGGCTCTAAATCTTTATGCTGTTGTAAGCGTTCAATAATTGTCATATTACATGCGTTCCATAATTAAAGCCGTACCTGTGCCCCCTGCACCAGCAATAGCACATAAACCATAGCGACCACCACAAGATTCTAAAGCAGCCATACAGTGAAGCACTAATATGGCACCAGAGCAACCATAGGGATGCCCATAAGCTAAAGCTCCACCAAACATGTTATATTTCCCAGTATAATTAGGATAAGCCTTATCAAAAAGAACATCAATAATGGCAAAAGCTTCATTCCATTCCACCACATCAATATCATCCATAGTTAAACCTGTACGTTTTAAAATGCCTTCTGTACTTTCAAGGGCGCCCTCTGGACTAAACTGGGGATTTCCTGCCCAAGGTTTAACGCTATGAATTTTAAAAGGCCCTTTTTTATTAGATAAATATACAAAGGCCGCTCCATCATGAGTTAAACATGCATTGCCTGCATTTGTAATAGAGTCAGCTCCCAACAAAGGCTTCATCCTAGACAAGAGTTTCTCGTTCATCGTAGGTCGAATACATTCATCTATACATCTTTTACCATCTATAGTAATAGGCATAATATATGACTGTAAATATGAGTTATTTAACGCTGCTGATGCTCTTTGATGACTGCCAATAATATGCGGATATAAATCTTCCTTTGTTACATTGTGTTTATAAATAGTCCGCTCGGCCCCTTCAAGCATAGCTAAAGGCGATTGATCTTGAGGAATAAACTGAGCTACCTTATAGGTTCCTTTTCGATCATCCCCTAATGCATACACCCGCTCTGGCTGTAACGAAGAACTTTCAATACCACCCGCAATGACAGCATCCATAACACCTGACGCAATATGTGTATACGCCATCTCAATACTCATTAATGCCGAGGCACATTGCATATCTACGGTGATAGCAGGCACAGAATTTGGTAAGTTACACATTAGCCCCATAAGCCGTCCTATGTTGCCACCGGTTCCAACTGCATTACCACAAAATAGTCCATCTACCTGTGAAATACTATGGCGATTGATTAATGCATCAATTACTTTAGCCCCTAGCATCTCTGGTCTCATATGTTTATATTGTCCATTTAAAGCGCCGATGGGACTTCGAAGTCCACAATGAATATATACTGACATATAAACTCCTTCTATTAAAAGAAAAAAGAGGCATCCCGAGGAATGCCACTTTTATTGTATTCTAAATTTTAATTTTAGTTGCTAACCAAGAAGCAACGAGACATTTTACGATATCCCCTGGAATAAATGGGAACATGACTACAGGCAAGGCCGCCCAAAGCTCTGTTTTTGTTACAATCATAAAGCCTACTACACCAAAAAGGTATACTACAGGAATCGTAATCACAATAGAGCGCCAAGCATAGGATAAAAAGCTCTTTTTAGAACCTTTAAATATACTTAGTAATGTATATGCAACTGGCCAAGAAAAAATAAAGCCCCCTGTTGGTCCCAACAATTTGCCAAGACCAGCCGTTCCCCCAACGAATACTGGCAAACCTACTGCACCAAGCAAAATATAAATGATAAATACGATAAGTGCATCTTTAGGCTGTAACAATAAGCCGGTCAATGTAGCTACCAAAGTCAAAGCCGTTACCATAGCGGGGCTAAATGGTAAGGGAAAAGAAATATATGCTGAAATACATAATAAGGCTGTTAATAAAGCCATTTTTGTTAAACGTCTTGTTTCCATAATTACCTCTAACTAATACATCTTTGTTTCAAAGATGATGAATCTTCATTTTCACCAAAAAATGTAGCCGAAAATGCCAATGTATCACCAATGTAACCTTCTACATGAGCATCTTCAGGATATTCCACCAAAGTTACCTTGTCATCTGCAATAACCGGTGCATGAAAATAAATCGCCATTTGCAGAGCAGATTTACTAATATTCCAAAAATCCCACATCGTTTCTAAAATCATGCAGCCAGGAACAACATAAGGATTCTCACGATGGATTGGATTCGTATCATTAATATCGTTTACAAATCGTACTATATCTTCCTTAGAGAACGATATAGCACCACTGCTTTCCTCTTGATGTATTGTAGCGCGAATGCTAAATTGTTTCGGCACCGGTCGTAAATCAACCATCAAAAAGCCTGAGCGATCCATAATACCAATTGTGGTAGTTTTAGCCACCTTCGATACGATTTCACATACCCTTCTATCACTACCTGAGGAATCATAATGCATATGTTTAATAACGCTGTGTCCTGGTAGGTTCAAATCATTATTACATAATGCTTTAAATAATGTTTTCATATAATCACATTCCTTTATTTATTCAATATCTTGATTATAATCAACATTATTTCATTCGTCAACAAAAGGCATTATCCATATGTTAACAAATAACAAATGAGTTTGAAACTATAACCAAAAAGAGCCTATGACATATATCATAGGCCCTTCACGTGGAAGTCTCATAGATTATCTATTTTAGATCTAATTCTTTTAAGTAAGCTTTAAAGCTTTCACCCAATTCTTCGTTGCGCAATGCATACTCAACAGTAGCTTTTAAATAGCCCAATTTATCCCCTGTATCGTAGCGAATACCTTCATATGCTAATGCATACGTATCAGTTTTAGAGGCTGCCAATGCATCAGTTAATTGGACTTCATTACCTACACCAGGCTTAGTAGCTTCTAAGATATTGAAAATATCTGGTGTCAAAATATAACGACCTAATACAGCGAGTCGAGATGGAGCATCTTCTTTCTTAGGTTTTTCCACCAAGTTATCAACGCGATATAAATTATCAGCCAATGCTTCGCCAGATACGATACCATAAGAGCTAACTTTATCTTCCGGTACAAATTGAGCACCTAAAATAATACCAGGATGCTCATTATAGCAATCAATCAACTGTTTTAAGCATGGATATTCTGGATTGTAAACAATATCATCACCAAGTAATACTGCAAATGGCTCATCACCAATAAATGCTTTTGCACACAATACAGCATCACCAAGTCCACGAGGTGCTTTTTGACGAATAAAATGGACTTTAATGTCCGCCAAATCCTTAATCATAGCCAATGGTTTATTTTTACCTTGACTTTGTAATAACAATTCTAATTCAACACTACTATCAAAATGGTCCTCAATAGCACGTTTATTACGCCCTGTAATAATTAGAATTTCTTCAATACCAGAATCTAACGCTTCTTTCACAATATATTGGATAGCAGGTGTATCGACAATAGGAAGCATTTCTTTGGGTTGTGCCTTGGTAGCTGGTAAGAAACGTGTACCAAAACCAGCTGCTGGAATTACAGCTTTTCTAATGCGTTGCATAGTATTCTCCTAACTAAAAGTCTTTACCTACAAATTTAATTTTCCATTGATCATTTTTATTTTTATGTCCATCTTTATATGTTAAGTACATATCGAAGGAATGTAAATCACGATGCCATGTGTAGTAAACAGAATCAATATCCCCACTCATCATGTTGTTCTTAACACTTACAGAAATATCATCAAGGCGAGTCAATTTATACGTACCACCATAAATAAGCTCTTTTGGAAGCTCTGTCGTATCAAAACGATAAGGTGAATTATTGTAGGTAATATTTCGTTGATTATAGCTAACCCATACATTAGCACGATTACCAACTTTAGATTGGAATCTAGCACCCCAATAAGGCATGCTACGGATACTACCATCATAACCATAGTAGTCACGTTGGTAACCACCTAAGAAGCGTAAATCAGCATTTTTGCCAAGCTTAATCGGATCATGAGAAACTTCTGCATAGTATTCTTTATGAGAACCTTTTACAGAGCCCTCTTTCCAATAACCAGCATTAACACCACCACGTACAGTAATTGGAGAATTCCCGACATGATATGTATGAGTATCCAAACGAGCTTCACCTATTTTTTCTACCCATACTGTTTCATCATTATATTCATTAGACTCCTTGCTATAACCAACAGAAGCAGTCCCCCAAGGTAAATAATGACGATATCCCACCTGTGGTTTAAAACCAGATTTAGAATACCAACGATAGTCAATATAAGCTTCACCGTTTTTACCGATAGGATATTCTGTACTACCATGTAAGCCAATACCATCATCGTTATTATACGTAGGCTTTGGTATTAAGGAAAAAATACTAAATTTGCCTTCTTTGTCATGACGCAATGAAGTCGTATAAGATGGCAAGGATAATATTTTAAAGTTTTTAATATAGAAGGATGGTTTTTTAATAACGACTCTATCACCAGGATATACCTTAATATCTTGACCTTCCACACGATAATCTGGAGTATGAACAAATGCCATTGCATGTTTTGTAGTTACCATGCCCTTTTCCATATGGCCTATTTGTCCATCAAAAGTGGCATTATTGCCCTTTACATAATAGGGGTCGCTCCATCCCATGGCTTGGTCCGCCTCAAAGTGACGATCGCTAGTGCGATACGTCATATTTTGACCTATAATATCTTTTGTTTTACCGCCATCTTCCAAATAGCGATAGCCTCCAACAGTACGATACTCTGTAGTTTTAGTATTACCTTCAATACGGGGAGCCATCAAAGTTTGATTACCTTGAGACACCACAACATCGCCTTGAGCATATACATCACCTGTAGAGCCAGTATAAGACATTTTATTAGCATCGATACGTGTAGGCAGCTGTTCAGCAGGAGTAGCAGATTTCGCTTTTTCACCACGACGTACAACACGGATATTACTATATTCAGGTGTAGATGCTTTAGAAATTTCTCCTGCATAGGATTGACCTACGCTATCCAATGTATCTTGATATACAATAGTTGACTCAGTAGCGGCAAATACAGGTTGTGCTAAACAAACAACACATGCCGCTGCCAGCCATTGTACTTTACGTTTCCTCATGGTTACTAGAACTCCTATTACTTTAAGAATTTGTTAATTATTGATTACGCTTTACAACTACGATAGGTTGAGAAACATTTTCTACAGGTTCTTCTGACTCCTCAACCGCTGTAGTATCATCAGCTACAGTTGCATTTTCATCAACACCATTATTTTCTACATATTCTTCAGACTCACCGGTTGTATTAGGTACAGTTACAGCATCAGCTAATTCATTATCACTATGAGCTAAACCATCGCCACCAATAACAAGACCTTGAATTGTTACGGAATCTTGAGGTTGTACATATACAGTAGCACCAGCTGGATACTCGATATTTTTACCTTTGATGAAAGCGCCTCCTACAAGTCCAACAGGACCGAGTAGAACTGCGCCCGCCACAGATGCACCTGCTGCTTTAACTTCACTACGAGTTTTATCCTTAGCCTCTTTACCTTGTACAGCAGTAAATTCTGTACCATCAATAGCTGGGATTGTATCAAATGTAATATCTAACGCACCATTACGACCAAAGGAACGAGCCTTTTTCAAAGAAGTAATTGTTCCGGAACCTACAGTGCCCGCAGGTACTAATAAAACATTGCCATCCATTACATTTTCTGCAACTGTAAAGGATACAGTGTCACCTTCATGACTAGTTTTAGAAGAAACCGCTTCATTTAGAGTCACTTTGAACACTTGATTACCAGACAATGTACCTACTTGGTTAGTAAGAGCCACATTGCTACCATATACCTTTGTCTTCAAAGAGATAATACGTTTTTGTAAGGAACCGCTACCAATGCGACCATTAACGCTACGTTCCATCTTTTCTACACGGTCTACAAGAGATCCTGCATTAATGCTATTTTGATATGTATATTCCAATGCATCCATTTCTTCGCGCAAAGAAATATTAGTACCACTGCCTTCTACAGAATTGTAGAGGGAGTCAACACGTTTACTCAATGTTGCGGAATTACCATTGAAACCAGTACCATACACGGTTTCATCAAGTTGATTAATGCGGTCCACAACAGCACCATCTTGTACGGCTCCATATACAGTAGTTTCTAAAACATTTGTTTTTTCAGTTACTGTACCAGGTGCGGCAAATGCAGTGCCTGAAATTAGGGATGCCATTAAAAGTGTAAGTACTTGTTTCTTCATAAATTCCTCCACAATGTATCTAATGTATAACTGTTATACAACAGAATAAGCACGGGCCTAAGACCGTGCTTATTCCCTGAGTCTATCAATTTATATGCTCAGTGGCCATTAAATTTTCAAATCAATAATCGCAGATACACCTACGCCTTGAACACGAGATGCACCAACTGGGTTTGTGCTATTAACAGGAACTAATCCTTTTACACGAACCATACCATTAAAGCTACCTTCTACTTGAGCAACAGCTTTAACCTCTTCAATGCTAGAAGCAGGCCCAGTAACTTGAGCCGCACCGATATAACCTTTTGTACCAATACTGATAATAGGAACTACTTTAGTTGTATATTCAGTACTCAAGTTATTTTGTTTCAATAATTTATTTAGGAAAGAGTCAATTTGTGGACCAAATTTATTAACAACAATGCCGATACCACCAATTTTAGCTGCACCACCAAGAATGCTACTAAGTCCACCAGCTTGAGTTGTCAAGATGCCACCAAATGCAGTTGTAGTTAAACAAATCCCTAGAACAGCTGTAATAATCTTCTTTTTCATAATAAGCCTCCTATAGATACTTATATTTTAACAAATTCTATACATAGATTCTAGTGAAAGTATAAGAACTTACACATAAAGATACTAACATAATATAAATTTACGATGAATTCTTAATGAATTTTACACAACTTAATTTAATGCTACCATCAACGATAAATACTGTCAACATCTAATATAAGTTACATCTAGAAAGCTCAAAAATTAAAATATAAAAATTAACAAAATGATATAGTTAAATTACTATTATTAATTATAAATTTAACAAATTCGTGGAACTTGATCTTCACCTAATAAATCAATCAAACGAACACCACCAATAGTTGTTTGTAAGCCAACCTTACCGATATTTTTATCTATAGTCTTACCAATTAAAACAGCTTCACTGCCCTCTTTAAAGCTATGAAGAATCTTAAGGACTTCGTTCGTAATAGATGGCTCTACAATAAGAACCACTTTCCCTTCATTCGCTAAATATAAAGGGTCATACCCTAATATATTACATACTGACTGTACCTCTTCATGAATTGGTATAGCCGTTTCTTCAACCTTAATGCCTACTTGACTCTGATCAGCGATCTCTTTTAAAACGGTACCTAGGCCACCACGAGTGGGATCTCTCAACAAAGCAACTTGAGTTCCTACTTTATCTAATACTGCTTGAACCATCTTATTTAGTGGTGCACAGTCAGTTGTTAAGGAGTCAGATAAATCTAAACCAAACCGTTGCCCCATAACGGCAATGGAGTGATCTCCAATAGCACCTGACAAAATGATATCTAGCCCTGCTTTCACGCGATGTGGACCAATATCTATTCCAGCTGGAATCATGCCAATACCAGCAGTATTAATGTAGATTTTATCTACTTCGCCCTTTTTAACGACCTTTGTATCACCTGTAACAATTTGAACATTTGCAGCTTTTGCCATTTCTGACATAGTACGAAGTATTTCATCTAGTTCTTTAAAGGCCAAGCCTTCTTCTAAAATAAGACCACAACTTAAATATTGAGGTATCGCGCCATTCATGGCTAAATCATTCACAGTTCCACAAACAGCCAACTTACCAATATTACCACCAGGAAAGAACGCAGGTTGCACCACATAAGAATCTGTAGAGAAGGCCATGCGCCCGGCTGTAACAGGAAACTGGGCACCATCGTGTAGGGGCGCCAACAAATCATTTGTAAAATATTTCAAAATAAAACGGTCCGTCAACTCATGACTAAATCGTCCACCATTACCATGTACTAAGCGAACTCGTTCCATATTAATCCTCCCACGTCGATCCACCACTAGAATAACCATATTTATACCATGCAGCACAGCTACCCTCTACAGATACCATACAAGCACCTACTGGATGATCTGCGGTACAGCTTTTACCAAATAACGGACATTCACTAGGTTTAATAAGGCCTTGCAAAACACGTCCACATTGACAGCCTTTAGGATCAAGAGATGGTTTATCTAAGTTAATAGGTAGGAGAAGTTCTACATCGTAAGCTGCATATTCACCCTTTAATGCTAAACCAGAGTTAGGAATAACACCAATACCACGCCATACATCATCGCATACTTCATACACTTCCTCGATCATAGCTTGGGCTACAGGGTTTCCCTTCTGCATAACTACAGAATGATACGTATTGCCCACCACAATATTACCAGACTTACGTTGCTCTAAAATATTAGCTATGGCAGACAATATTTCTAAGCCATCAAAGCCAGCGATACAAGATGGGATACCGTATTCTTTGGGCAAAAATCGGTATGGTTCTTCTCCAATAATAACGCTAACATGACCAGGTAGAATAAATCCATCGATATGGCCTTCTTGTTTATCTAGTAATGCACGCAATGCTGGTGGTACTAACTTATGAGATACAAGAAAGAATACATTCTTTAATCCCCCGGCATGAACGGCTTTTACAGTAGCACAAATTACGGCTATAGTCGTCTCAAAGCCAATAGCTAAAAATACTATTTTCTTTTCCGGGTATTTTTTACTTAGTTCTATCACCTCTAAAGGCGTATAGATAACATGGATGTGAGCGCCCTTTGTTTGAGCTTCGCTGAGGCTACTATAACTCCCAGGGACCTTCAACATATCCCCAAAAGTAGCAATAATAACATCCTCACGTTCTGCATAGGCTAAAGCCTTATCCATATAGGTTTGATCAGTTACACATACTGGACATCCTGGTCCACTAACAAGTTCTATGCCACTTGGCAATAATTGACGAAGACCTTCTCGGAAAATCGATACTGTATGCGTACCACAGACCTCCATAAGCCGCACAGTTTCACCGGGCTTATGAAGCGCATTGATGCGCCTTAACAAAGCATCAGCTGTGTGCTGCTTTTCCTGCAAAGTAAGCTTCTTCAAGTTCTTCTAACTCCTTAAAGGCCTCTAATGTTTTTTGAGCCTCTTCT
>ENA-OWOI01000166-OWOI01000166.1-gut-metagenome-genome-assembly--contig:-NODE-166-length-21809-cov-40.204767_pt1 | contig 21809 bp, 18 predicted proteins | sample MGYA00248258_ERZ651800 | MGnify/ENA primary metagenome ERZ651800 (study PRJEB26908, sample SAMEA4031704) | gut metagenome | biome: gut; feature: normal infant; material: stool | place: China | collected...
GTTGCAACAACCACGATTAACAAAAATCTGGCCATAGCTCATATTCGACGCTGCGATACTTTGTTGCATAAATCAAAAACAGTACCCGGAAACAACACGGGGGGCCGGTCAGTGTGCCTGAGACCTCAACATCCCCGGAGATGACTGACATTCCGGACTGACGCAGTTGCTGCATATCTGTGGCAATACGTTGTATCCAGCCAGACAGGCTATCCCGCGTAGTGACAATTAACCCGCTTTCCTGCACCAGCTTCAGCCGGGCCGTCGGGGATTTTAACAGCCGGAAATATCAGTAAAACAACGTATCATTATGCCATGGTGTACGCGGCCAGTGTACGCTTACTTAAGGAATGAGGGATAAATTGGATATTATTACTTCACTTTGCTTTTTTATGAGATTCATCACATAAGTGGGGTTTTACTGTTAAATAATCTGAATTTATTTGATATCCGTAAAGCAGATGTCTCAGTTCACTGTTTCCAACTTTTGTTATTCCTCTGGGGCGAATGCTGTTTCCGCTGGAATATTCACCTGGCACCAGTCCCAGAAAAGCCATGAGCCGTTCAGGATTGGAAAATCGCGAAAAATCACCCAGTTCAGCAACCAGGGTTATTGCGATTAGCTGACCAACACCTTTAAGAGCCTGCAACTGGCAGACCAGATTGCACAGAGATCACTCAGGTAACAGGCGAGATATTTCCTGATCGAGTTGAAGTATGCGATCTTCAATCTGCTCCAGATTCTGACAATAATGTTGAAAGCAATCTGTTGAGATAGCAGACCAAATGATTGATTAACTAACCAGGTTCGATGTTTGCCGGTTCAGTGCTTCCTAGCATAACGTTTGTCTGTTCGTGTCACGTTTTGCAGCGGCATGGGCTCTGATTAAATCCCGCATAGCTTCATGAGTCAGCTCAGGGAGCCAGACTGGGGGAACCTCACCATCCCTCAGTAACCTGGCGAGAGAAATTACGTCCCGATGGTCATTTTTGATCCTGTCTGCCGGTGATTTGGGTATACGGGAAGGGGGCAATAACCAGGCATTTTATATTCATCACTGTGAGTTGATGATATAGCCCAAAACTACAGGGATCACCTTCATAGCAGGAAAGAATGTTTCCGTAAGGTCCCTGCAATTTCTGACATAATCGATGTACAGCCAGGACTTCGTTGTTAATCGTACCATAATAACGAACTTCGCCAAGCCATTCAGGTGTAGCAATCGCCAAGGTTTCTTTATGAACATCCAGCCCGACGTAAGCTGCAATATTTTCCGAATCCATGATGACCTCTGGAATATCCCACCAATGCTATAGTGAGTATATAAAGGTCATATCATCTACGTGTTCTTCGGCAACGATCACAGTGGAGAGCGTGGAGCGCTACTGTACGGGCTGATTGGCACCTGCCGACTGAACAGTATCGACCCAGAAGCGTATTTGCGCCATATCCTGGGCGTACTACTGGAATGGCCTTCCAACCGTGTTGACGAACTCTCGCCATGGAATGTAGTATATTACCAATAAATAACCGTCAATACGGCACTCGGTTAACGCTTACAAATAAGAATAGACAGGACAAATGTAAACTACATTTGCATATTCTGTATAACATTATCACACAAGAGAATTACACCAACATTTCTCTGGTGTATAATTCTTCTTTTTGCTCGTAAAATTAATGTTGCGGAGTAATGCACCTCCCTTGTTATATTTAAATCATTCAATAAAACGCCTAATTTTGCAGGGCTATTACTGGATAAGTAATTAATAATCTTCTGTTCCATTTAATATATAATAACCTGTTCAGATAATAATACTTTATATACAACTATATAACATATTTTTTGTCATGTTTTTTATAACACTTTAAATTAATTGCAAAATGGCATCTGAATCGATCATAGTTTGGCATTCGAATCGATCATGATTTGGCTCTCTTGCTCCGGCTTTATCCACTTCCTCTCAGACGACAGTCAGTGTCCTGCTCTGACTGAACCTCTGCACCGTTGTTACGTACCAGCGTTTGTTTTTCTATTAGAGTCACTTCAGTAGGCACATCAGATGCCAACGCAACATTCCCTGCCATAAGCGCAGCCAGAACGCCTGCTACAACTAAACTATTCCTGGTGATATTGCTCATTCTCTTTCTCCATTTGTCGAGGATTTGGGCGTTGATTTTCGACGAGCTCCAGTTGCAACTCCAGTCTTAAGGTTATATCGGGATAGCACACAAGTGTTACAAGCATAAACAAAAAATACCCAAAAAGTATTATTCCATAACATTTATTCATGGAAGATAACAATGAAACGATTCAGCTATATTTTTTAAACTAAAAAATACTTTATAAGTACATCCCAATTTTGGAGGCGATACTCATTCTCCCCCTGATAACTAAACGCTCTCGTCCGACAGGGTGTGGAGACTATCAATATCCACAGTAATGATGCTGACTTTGTTTTCGTTTGAGGAAATGACATGCACGATTACCTGCTTTTTTTACTGGGACTTACACCGCTTCTGGCGATGATCATTTTGATTCTGAAAGTCAAAATGCCCATACATTATGCCGTGCTTAGCACTCTCCTGATCACGCTAATCCTTGGGGGTGTTTTCTGGCAGACGCCAGTTATGGATATGGGATCTGCTGTGGTATACGGCACAATCAAAGGTTTGTGGCCAATTGTGATTGTTATCCTTGCTGCCATTTACAGCTATAACCTGATGAATGCGACAAAAAGCATGGATATTCTGAGAAATGTTCTGGCGAGCGTTAGTGATGACAAGCGTATCCAGGTACTTCTTATCTCATGGTGTTTTGGCGGATTTCTTGAGGCGGCAGCCGGTTACGGTACAGCTGTAGCAATCCCCATTGGTATACTGATTGCACTGGGCTTTAACCCACTAAAAGCAGCAATTGCGTCACTGGTTGCTAATACAGTCCCTACAGCATTTGGAGCAGTCGGTATACCTGTCTCTGTACTTGCTGAACAAGTTAATTTGCCTGTAACCACACTCAGTGGGACGATTATTCTTCAGCTGGCACTGTTCAACATTCTGCTCCCCTTCGTCATCGTCGCGATTATCGGTGGAGGGATGAAGGCTATACGAGGCGTAGGATTAATTACCCTGATGTGCGGTGTCAGCACATTGATACCTCAGTATCTGGTGGCTGTTAATCTTGGTGCAGAACTCCCGGCTTTCGCGGGAAGTCTTGTCAGTCTGATCGTTATAGTCTTTATGGCAAAAAACCGTAAAGAAAAAACAGAACCTGAATTTCTTATTGATACTTCAGCAGATAGCGCCAGCGCACTTTCATACTCTCGTGGGGCGTTGTTACGTGCGTGCTCAATCTACATCCTGATTTTTCTGTTCATTCTGCTTTGCTCTCCACTGTTCCCGACGATAAAAAGTGCGGTGTCTCAGATTGCCTCGTCACTCAGTTTCTCTCTGAGTAACGGCAGCAATCTGTCGATGAAGATTGAATGGATCGCAACCCCCGGTGTTCTGATTATCATTGCCAGTGTTATTGGCGGCTTGATACAAAAAGCATCCCTGTCATGTCTGTTAAACGTATTTATCAGTACGGTAAAACAGCTCAAAAACTCCATTATTGCCATTTCTGCGATTGTTGCCATGGCAACGGTAATGGATGTTTGTGGGTTAATTGGCACTCTGGCACAAAGCCTTGTGGATCTCACTGGTGGAGCCTACCTCTTCATTGCTCCGGTTATTGGCGCTCTTGGTACATTTGTTACAGGCAGTGACACAAACTCCAACATTCTGTTCGGTAAATTGCAGACCACTGCGGCTGAAAAATTGCATGTGGACCCGCTCTGGCTGGCTGCCGCAAATACATCTGGCGCAACAGGCGGCAAAATGATTTCTCCTCAGAGTATTGCTATCGCTGTTTCAGCCACCCGTATGGATGGTCAGGGCAGCGTAATCATGTCAGGAACACTGAAGTACTGCTTTGCTTATATTGTTATTCTTGGACTGAAAGTAGGCCTTGTCTACCACCTGTTCATGGCCTGAGAAAAAACAACAAAAGGACGTGGAATATTAATCAACAGGAGAAATTTCTGTGAATGTTAACTTTTTCGTCACCTGCATTGGTGATGCGTTTAAATCCCGGATGGCACAAAAGAGTGTGCTGTTACTGGAGCAATTGGGTTGCAATGTCCATTTCCCCGAAAAGCAGGGATGTTGTGGTCAGCCAGCGATAAATGGCGGTTATGTTCGTGATGCCATCCCAGGCATGAAAAATCTCATATCTTCGCTGGAAGAGAATGACTGGCCGGTAGTATCTCCTGCCGGGTCATGCACTTACACGATAAAAAATTACGCTCGCTATCTCAGTGAAGAACCTGAGTGGGCAGCACGAGCTGAAAAAGTGGCTGAACGCCTGCATGATTTGACATCATTTATAGTAAATCATCTTGGCATCACAGATGTTGGGGCAAAACTCAATGGTCGCGCTGTGTACCATCCCTCCTGCAGCCTTTCCCGTAAACTGGGTGTAACCAGAGAGCCGCTTTTGCTACTTGAGAATGTACAGGGGCTTGAGCTACTGCCGTTTCACGCTCAGGAAACGTGCTGCGGGTTTGGCGGCACATTCTCTGTAAAAATGGCGGAGATCTCTGGTGAAATGGTGAAAGAGAAAGTTGGGCATATTATGGATGTTAAACCTGATTTTCTTATCGGGGCTGACGCCAGTTGTCTGCTAAACATCGGCGGTCGGCTTAACCGTGAAGGGCATCCTGTAAAAGTGATGCATATTGCTGAAGTCCTGATGCACAGATGAGGTAAACAGAATGTCTTTGAAAACAAGTGATATCAGGTTTAAAGAGCGTATCCGTATTCAGATTCAGGACCCGATCATGCGAAAAGCTGTGGCTAACGCACAGGAGCGCATAGGGACTAATCGACAGAAAATGGTTGATGAACTGGGACACTGGGAGGAATGGCGTTCACGAGCTGAACAGATTCGTCGGCATGTTCTGGAAAATCTTGATGCTTATTTGTATCAATTGTCCGAAAAAGTTACCGCGAATGGCGGGCATGTATATTTTGCCCGTACCAGAGAGGATGCAACCAGTTACATACTGAAGGTGGCGAAAGAAAAAAACGCCAGGAAGGTTGTTAAATCCAAATCAATGGTGACTGAGGAAATTGGCATGAATGCCGTTCTTCAGAAAGCCGGGATACCCGTGATTGAAACGGACCTTGGGGAATATATTCTTCAGCTAGCACATGAGCCGCCATCGCATGTGGTTGTGCCGGCAATACATAAGGATCGCCATCAAATCCGCAGAGTTTTACATGAACATCTGGGGTATGACGGGCCTGAAACTCCAGAAGCAATGACATTGTTCATCCGTGAGAAAATCAGACAAGATTTTCTGAGTGCTGAAGTTGGCGTAACGGGATGTAACTTTGCCGTTGCAGAAACAGGGTCAGTTTGCCTTGTGACAAACGAAGGCAACGCACGGATGTGCACCACATTACCTAAAACACATATTGCTGTTATGGGTATGGAGCGTATTGCTCCGACATTCCAGGAGGTGGATGTTCTGATTACCATGCTTGCAAGGAGTGCTGTCGGGGCGAGACTGACAGGTTATAACACCTGGCTTACAGGCCCCAGAGAAGAAGGACATGTTGATGGTCCGGAAGAGTTCCATCTCGTTATTGTTGACAATGGGCGTTCAGAGATTCTCGGCTCAGAATTCAGCGATGTATTACGATGTATCCGCTGCGGGGCTTGCATTAATACCTGCCCGGCTTATCGTCAGATTGGTGGGCATGGTTATGGTTCAATCTACCCGGGGCCAATCGGCGCGGTTATTTCCCCATTGCTTGGGGGATATGAAGACTTTAGGGATTTACCCTATGCCTGCTCATTGTGCACTGCCTGCAATGGGGTATGTCCTGTAAAAATACCTCTGGCAACGCTAATACAAAAACATCGCCAGGTTATGGCAGAGTCTGAAATCACACCATTAACGGAACGCCGTATAACCAGAGCATTCAATTACATAAACAGCCATCCGGCGTTGTGGAAGGTAGGTATGGTTGCTGGGGCCAAAACAGCCCGTCTGTTCATCAGGAAAGGAAAAACGCCGATTAGTGTTGGAGCGATAAAAGAGTGGACTGAAGCCAGAGACCTGCCATCACCTGATGGAGAAAGCTTCCGTAGTTGGTTCAAGCGACATAAGAAGGAGGGGTAATTTTATGGAAAACAGAGAGGAATTTCTCGTTGCGATCGCCAGAAAGCTTGGCAGACCAGTAAGACATATTCCCGAAGCAATGCCGGAGCCTGTAAATACGCTGGCTACAACACGTTTAACAGAGTTGACATCAGACCAACGCTGTGAGGCGTTTATTAAATTTGCCTCAGAAGTGATGCTTGCCGAGTGTGTTCTGGTGTCGCCTGAAAACGCACCATCAAAAGCCTTAGACATCTGTTGGAAGTTCGGTTCCGGGCCAGTCATTATCAGCAACGATCAACGACTGGTCGATACAGGGATTACGCCATTGCTACAAAAAGAAATGGGCGCTGCTCTGTGGGATCCGGAGAAAGGCGATGAAAATATCCATATTGCTGAAAAGGCAAAAACTGGTGTCGTTTTCGCTGAGTATGGGCTGACAGAATCAGGAGGCATTGTCTTATTCTCCGCACCAGAACGTGGGCGCTCAGTAAGCCTTTTGCCTGAAGCATCATTATTTGTTTTACGTAAAAGCACCATTCTCCCCAGAGTGGCGCAGCTTGCGCAAAAACTTCATGATATGGCTCAGGAAGGACAACGGATGCCGTCCTGTATAAATCTGATTGGAGGCCCAAGTTCTACTGCAGATATAGAACTGATCAAAGTTGTTGGCGTACATGGTCCTGTACATGCAACCTATTTGATCATTGATGATTGCGCTTAACGATTGCTAATAAAAAAATGGCCTTAAGGTGATATTGCAATCGTCTTGTGAAAAGGCAACAATAGACTAAAGGTTAGGCATAATTGTGTTTCTTTATGCCTCCGCAGCAATTTGTGGAGGCTTTTTTGCTTACTCCAAACAGTTTGGCTTCTTGAAAAAGTCATATTCCAAACCTATTGACGCTTATAAAAAAGTAAAGAATGGTGAGTAAGCGTAAACTGACCGCCGTATGTAGCCATGATGCCAGTATTGGTAACGTAGGTGCACCCCTATCTATTTTTGTAGAACCGGAGGAAACAGACCAGATAGTTTAAATGAGCTGGTTATGCGTAACATAATTTATCTATTTTGGCTCTTACAAAATAGATAAAGAAGGAGTATCTGATGAGATACTCCATTATGACAGACTCAACTCATGTGATTTTTCTTAAAGTTCTCTGCTTGCGCCAGTCCCCCCATATAAACATCATCATTCGCTACTGGCGGGAACTTATGCTTGTGTAGAAGCAGAATAAGTTCAACTTTCAGTTTCGCTTTAATATCATCGCGTTTACTCCAGTCAGGATATTTCGATGTGTTGTCAACCACGCTTTTCATCTCTTTTGCCAGCGACAGCATTTTTTCATCGTCATAGGTGAACTGATATTTATCGGTAAGCGTTAACGGAGCGCCGTATTGACACTTATTTATTGGTGAGTACTACGTTCCATGGGTAAGCGTACAGCCTGAACCGTCTGGTCAGAATCTGACGAATTAGACAAAGTGGTGTCCACCAAATAAGTAGTGGGAACCAAAGTGTCAGATATGCAGAAAAATGTGACTCCCGGCAGGCGAAAAGGCTGCCCTAATTATCCTCCCGAATTTAAACAGCAGCTCGTTGCTGCCTCCTGTGAACCCGGGATATCCATCTCAAAACTTGCTCTTGAAAATGGCATTAACGCCAATCTGTTGTTCAAATGGCGACAACAATGGCGCGAGGGAAAGCTGCTATTACCTTCTTCAGAGAGCCCCCAGCTACTTCCTGTGACTCTCGATGCGGCTGCCGAACAGCCAGAATCGCTCGCAGAGGACCCGGAAACCCTCAGTATCAGCTGTGAGGTAACGTTCCGGCACGGGACGCTCCGCTTCAATGGCAATGTCAGCGAAAAGCTCCTGACTCTGCTGATACAGGAACTGAAGCGATGATCCCGTTACCTTCCGGGACCAAAATTTGGCTGGTTGCCGGTATCACCGATATGAGAAATGGCTTCAACGGCCTGGCTGCGAAAGTACAAACGGCGCTGAAAGACGATCCCATGTCCGGCCATGTTTTCATTTTCCGGGGCCGCAGCGGCAGTCAGGTTAAACTGCTGTGGTCCACCGGTGACGGACTGTGCCTCCTGACCAAACGGCTGGAGCGTGGGCGCTTCGCCTGGCCGTCAGCCCGTGATGGCAAAGTGTTCCTTACGCAGGCGCAGCTGGCGATGCTGCTGGAAGGTATCGACTGGCGACAGCCTAAGCGGCTGCTGACCTCCCTGACCATGCTGTAAATCTCTTTATCCTGGTTGTCACAGAATAAGCCCGGTAAAATACGGGCTTATGAACGACATCTCTTCTGACGACATCCTCCTGCTGAAACAGCGCCTGGCCGAACAGGAAGCGCTGATCCACGCCCTGCAGGAAAAGCTGAGCAACCGGGAGCGCGAAATAGACCATCTGCAGGCGCAGCTGGATAAACTCCGCCGGATGAACTTCGGCAGTCGTTCCGAAAAAGTCTCCCGCCGTATCGCACAAATGGAAGCCGATCTGAACCGGCTTCAGAAAGAGAGCGATACGCTGACTGGTAGGGTGTATGACCCGGCAGTACAGCGTCCGTTGCGTCAAACCCGCCCCCGTAAGCCGTTCCCTGAATCACTACCCCGTGACGAAAAGCGACTGTTGCCTGCAGCGCCGTGCTGCCCGAACTGCGGCGGTTCACTGAGCTATCTGGGCGAGGATACCGCCGAACAGCTGGAGTTGATGCGTAGCGCCTTCCGGGTTATCCGGACGGTACGGGAAAAACATGCCTGTACTCAGTGCGATGCCATCGTGCAGGCACCTGCACCTTCGCGGCCCATCGAGCGGGGTATCGCCGGACCGGGGCTGCTGGCCCGCGTGTTGACCTCGAAGTATGCAGAGCACACCCCGCTGTATCGCCAGTCAGAAATATACGGCCGGCAAGGTGTGGAGCTGAGCCGTTCACTGCTGTCGGGCTGGGTGGATGCATGCTGCCGGCTGCTGTCTCCGCTGGAAGAGGCGCTTCATGGCTATGTCATGACTGACGGCAAACTCCATGCCGATGATCCCCCGGTCCAGGTACTGCTGCCGGGTAATAAGAAGACGAAGACCGGGCGGTTGTGGGCGTATGTTCGTGATGACCGCAATGCCGGGTCAGCGTTGGCACCTGCAGTGTGGTTCGCTTACAGCCCGGACAGAAAAGGCATCCATCCGCAGACTCATCTTGCTTGCTTCAGCGGTGTGCTGCAAGCGGATGCGTACGCCGGGTTCAACGAGCTGTATCGCAATGGTCGGATAACGGAAGCTGCCTGCTGGGCTCATGCCCGCCGAAAGATCCACGATGTGCACGTCCGCATCCCGTCAGCACTGACGGAAGCAGCCCTGGAGCAGATCGGTCAGTTGTACGCCATAGAGGCGGATATAAGGGGAATGCCGGCAGAGCAGCGGCTTGCTGAACGTCAGCGAAAAACGAAACCGCTGTTGAAATCCCTGGAAAGCTGGTTGCGTGAAAAGATGAAGACCCTGTCGCGACACTCAGAGTTGGCGAAGGCGTTCGCGTACGCACTTAACCAGTGGCCGGCACTGACGTACTATGCGAACGATGGCTGGGTGGAAATCGACAACAACATCGCTGAAAATGCCCTGCGGGCGGTCAGTCTGGGTCGTAAAAACTTCCTGTTCTTCGGCTCTGACCATGGTGGTGAGCGGGGAGCGCTACTGTACAGCCTGATCGGGACGTGCAAACTGAATAACGTGGATCCAGAAAGCTACCTTCGCCATGTGCTTGGCGTCATAGCAGACTGGCCGGTCAACCGGGTCAGCGAACTGCTTCCGTGGCGCATAGCACTGCCAGCTGAATAACACATCCCCGTCAATACGGCCCTCGCTGTACGCTTACTATATTTATCGCCCCACTCGTCCTTATAACTCACACTGGCATCACCCGCATCAAGATAGCGATAACTGAGATCCAGAGTAATATCGGGGGTTACATCATACCGGACACCAGCACCAAGGCTCCATGCGAAGTTGTCAGCAGGGCCTGAGCGTGATATAGAATAACGCACTCGCTCACCGTAGCCATAATCCCAACTACCGCTACCTGTTGATTCCTGATGAATTCTGGCGTAACCAATTCCGGCAGACACCCATGGCGTAAATGCACTGTCGTTTCTGAAATCATAGTACGCATTCAGCATCAGGCTGTTGACTGACACCTCATTCTTCAAGTCACTATGTCCCGCGTGGCCCTTATAGAGGTTGTATGTTGTGTCAGCTTTTCCACGGGCGTAAAACTCCAGTTCTGTACGCACAGGAATACTGAACTGCGGATGCAAGTCATAACCAAACGCTATACCTCCACTGAATACCGTGTTATGGCCATCCCCCCCTATACTTTGATGTTTCCTCTTTATTTTCGGACAGGAAACTCTGGTCAGAAAGAGATACTGCTGAAGTACCTGCTTTACCGGTCAGATAAAATCCGCTTTTACCTTCCTCAGCACCCGCATTTGCTGCAAGCATACAGGCAGCGGTAACTGCTGAAACAGCAAAAACTTTTTTCATTTCAATTAACTCCATTATTTCACTATTTTTGTAAATGGCACTCCTAATAATATTTTAAAACCAGTCAAAAGATAGTATCAAACAAATTATTCATGTCTAATGAACAGATAAAATCGACTATGTGTCGGCAAGACTCTGCTCCACCGATATTCCTCTTATTTCCGCCTCGATGAAATACCCCCGTTACCTTATTTGTACCCCTTATAATGGGATGTTGGCCAGCCAGACCCGGCATGATTAGTTCTCCCTGTCGACTATGCTCCGGGAGGGATGTCACCGGGTCTGGTGAGGCGCGGGTAACCGCTAATAGGGGAAGGTCAGGTATTTTATACCGGGACCGTCAGGGCAAGATAACGAAAGCCAGCTCCCCGCATGAACTGACGCCAGATAGTTTCTGTCCATTGCTGCTTTTCTCATCTTACGTCTTAACCCTGCCTTGAATACCTTATCTCTCGTCAAAATATTAATAGCGATATGCCGTATCCCTGAAAATAATCCCGCTGCGTTTCCTCTTCTTACCTTGCAGTCGTCTTCATTCATTACCACGTCCAGATGCCAGTGCAGCTTATTCTCCACGTGCCAGTGATTTCGGATCGCTGTGACGAACTTCTCTGCGGTTAAATCAGCAGAACTGATATAATATCTGACCATTATTTCTGACTCTTGCTTTTGTTCTGCTATTATTGACCGAAAGGAGACTGCCAGGCATATTTTTTCAGCCCTTTCCATTCAAACGTGAATTCAATAAGCTCATCAGGAACATCGCAAACAATATGAAGACGGATTTCTTCTCTGCCGTGACTCTTGTCACTAATTGCGTAACAGTCATGCTCTGGATTATTTAATTCTTTCAGCGAAAATAAAAGATTATCAGATATGGGATGACATACAGCGCCGCTGAGCAAGTATGTATAACCATGTACTTATAACAAAAGGAGACGTAAGAAGGGGAACGGGTATCCGCGGGCCAATCAAAACAGGTATAATGAACGCCAGTATAATTGCTCCGCAACCCAGAAATATATTATTGAACTGGTTATCTCCTGCGAATGCATATACTGCAACGGCCGTTAAAATGGCATTATATCCATAAAGCCCGGCAGAGATTTTATCAGGAGAAAGCTCAGGAATACAGAATGATACCACCACATTCAGAAACGAAGCGACAACCGTAATCATCAGTAGTTTCCGGCTCCCTGCAAGTAGTCCCAGCATAACAAGAATACCGCCGACAGCATCAGGAAACATAAAAATCTCCATAAAGCTACCAGAAAATGCCACCGGATAGTTTTTCATCAAAACAGAACCTGCACCTTCGCCCGAAGATACTGACATATCATGAGGCATTATTCCGGAATGTAATAACCACGTAGCGATAATAAAGGGGGCGGTCAATACGGGTAACCCTCTGAGCACTGACGACAACAGGGGAGTAAACAAAACAATACCAAGACTTCCGACGATAAGTACAGCAATACCGGAGACTGACACGGGGACAACCATGCCACAGGCTATGCCATACAGAACAGCATTATATCCCCATATACCTTCATTAATCTCCTCATCAGGATACCGCAAACACCAGGCAAAGAACGGAGAAAGTGCTGCACTGATGGCTGAGAAATACAGTATTTCGGGGTGCCCCATATTAAAAGAGGCTATTCCAGTTGCAAAAAAAAGAACAAGCCAGAAACAACATTGTTCTGTAATAATACCTGTGAATACCCATTACCAAAGGAGGTTATCACCTGTTTTATTTTCATGAAAAATGTCACACACACCTCATACATAAACCATTCTCCGCTTCTGCGGGACAGTACCGCCCCTGACTCCACCTCACAGCGGATTATGTATTTTTAAACAATCACAGTCTTCTCATATACTTTCCATTCTGAAGCTTACCTCTTCCTCTGTGATAAGCTTCCGTCGCGGGATGTGTTATACGCCCTGTAAGACAGTTATAAAGGACATCAATGCCATAGTTAATGACTACCGAATTCCGGTGGATAGTCAGTAGTGGTTTGCCACAAAACAGTGCAGTCACACATGACAGGAGAAGATATGAGCCGGGTACCGCGGCTCTGAGACTTAACGCTCATGTAAACTTTCTGTTACAGACTCTTCCAGGGGACTAAGAAGATAACTGATTACGCTTCGCATTCCAGTCTTTATTTCTGCAGTGACAGCCATACCCGAGCTTAATGGAATGTGCTTATTCCCGGTTGACAAATCATTCTCTTCAACAGAAACAATGACATTAAAAACGAGTCCCAGTTTCTGGTCTTCTATTGCATCTAAATTTATATTTTTCACCTTACCCACCAGATAACCATATCGGGTGTAAGGAAAGGCCTCCACTTTAATGATGGCATTCTGCCCGACGTTAATAAAACCAATATCTTTATTTTGTACCAGAGCAGTAACCTCCAGCGTGTCATCTTCCGGAACGATGACCATCAGTGTTTCCGCTGTTGTAACAACCCCACCTTCAGTATGAACCTTCAGTTGCTGAACTTTTCCCGAAACAGGGGCCCTGATTACTGAAGCCTGTTGACGCTCTTCATTTTTCTCTAACTCCAGAGTTAATAACTCAATGCTGTCTGTTGTTTGTCTTAGCTTGTCTAAAATTTCATTTTTAAAAAGCTGCGTGACAAGCTGATATTCTTCTTTTGCAGACAATATCTCACTCTCAATTTGCTCCAGTTGCGATTTATAAACCCGTAATTCATTTGCTGCCTCGACATATTTACTCTCCTGCTCAAGTACAGCATGTTTTGCAATTGCCTGTTTATGCAATAAACTCCTGAAATCATCCAGACGGCTTTTTTCAACTCTCGATAAATTTTCATAACGGTTTATACGGGCAAGTATTGTTAATCGCTCTGCTCTTTTCTTATCCAGATTCAGTTCTTTTTGATACTTCTGATTTTGCCATGTGGAAAACTGTTCTTTTATCAAAGAAGTTAAACTCAGTACTTCCTCTTCAGATACATTCTGAAAATAAGGCTCATCAGGAAGCTTCAGTTCAGGAAGTTTATTTAATTCAATTGACCGGCTCAGAATTTGATACCGAATTTGTTCCAGCCTGGCCTGTAACAGTGATGACTGCGTTTTTAACGTATCAGCTTCAGCTCCCAGTGCTGTAAGCTTTAATAACACATCCCCTTTCCGGACTGACTCTCCTTCTTTTACGATAATTTCTTTAACTATCGAGTTTTCAATAGGTTTAATTTCTTTGCTACGCCCACTGAGTGTTAATTTCCCATTTGCAGTGGCAACAATTTCCACCTGGCCTAAAACAGATAAAATGAAAGCAATAACCAGAAACCCCATAATAAAATAAGCAACCAGACGCGGCCGTCTGGATACCGGCGTTTCAATTAATTCCAGATGAGCGGGTAAGAATTCATTTTCGTCCTTTTCACGTACCGGAGTATCTAACTGCTTCCGGATTTTCCATGTTTCACTCCAGACAAGTTTATAGCGCAACAGGAACTCGCTGAACCCCATTAACCATGTTTTCATATTCTTCTGTTCTTTCTGTTAGTCTGACTGTAACTGATATAAGTAACTGTATAAACTTTCTGGTTCAGAAAGCAGCTCCTTATGTTTACCCTGTTCAACAATTTTCCCTTTTTCCATGACAATAATGCGGTCTGCATTTTTTACTGTAGACAGACGATGAGCAATGATTATAACCGTTCTGCCCTTACATATTTTGTGCATATTGCGCATGATGACATGCTCCGACTCATAATCCAGAGCACTGGTTGCTTCATCAAAAATGAGTATTTTAGGGTTGTTCACCAGCGCCCTTGCAATTGCGATGCGTTGACGTTGACCTCCGGATAATCCTGCCCCCTGTTCCCCGACAATGGTGTTATACCCCTCACGCAATTCAGAAATAAAATCATGAGCACCTGCTAATTTCGCAGCATAAATAACTTTTTCGACGGACATGCCAGGATTAGCCAGTGAAATATTATCAATAATACTGCGATTAAGCAGCACATTGTCCTGCAACACAACCCCCACCTGACGACGTAACCAGTTAGGATCGGCCAACGCAAGATCATGTCCATCAATTAAGACCTGGCCATTTTCAGGAATATAAAAACGTTGAATTAATTTAGTTAATGTGCTTTTTCCTGAACCAGAACGTCCGACAATACCAATAACCTCCCCCTGCTTAATACTGAGATTGATATTATCTAAAATAACCGGAGAGTCAGGCTTATAGCGAAACCGGATATTACGAAAAGTGATATCCCCATTAATTTCCGGTAATGCCAGTTTCCCATGATAACTTTCAGTTGGAGAGTTAAGCACATCACCAAGGCGGGTAACTGATATACCAACCTGCTGGAAATCCTGCCAGATTTGTGCAAGGCGAATAACCGGTGCAACAATCTGACCTGCAAGCATATTAAAAGCAATTAACTGACCAATACTTAAATCCCCGGAAATAACCAGGTGTGCTCCCAACCACAGGTTGATGATCATAACAGTCTTTTGTATTAACTGTATTCCTTGTTGACCAATGGTGGCTAATACTGTCACTTTAAAGCCTGCAGCAACATATCCTGCCAATTGTTTGTCCCATATGTTCGTCATCTGAGGTGAGACTGCCATAGCTTTTATAGTGTTAATCGCCGTGACTGATTCCACTAGGAAAGATTGATTATCCGCATTCCGTGAAAACTTATCATCAAGGCGACGTCGCAAAATGGGGCTAATAAAAACAGACCATGCAGCATAACAGGGCAGCGAAAATAAGATCACCAGAGTAAGCTTTGGGCTGTAATACCACATTACCGCAAAAAATATGAATGAAAATAATAAGTCCAGAACAGATGTTAATGCCTGTCCTGTCAGAAAATTACGGATCTGGTCTAATTCTCTTACCCTGGCAACAGTATCACCAACACGACGACTCTCAAAATAAGAGATCGGTAGCGCCAGTAAATGCCGGAAGAGTTTGGCACCCAACTCAACATCAATCCGACTTGTACTATGTGCAAAAATGTAAGTTCTTAAACCGCTGAGTATAATCTCAAACACCACCACAACAGATAATGCGACAGTAATAACATTAAGGGTTGAAAACCCCCTGTGTACTAATACTTTGTCCATAACCACCTGAAAAAAAAGGGGGGTTATTAATGCAAATAATTGTAAAAAAACAGATACAACAAGGGTTTCAATAAATATTTTTCTGTATTTTATAATGGCAGGGATAAACCAGGTAAAGTCAAATTTTGCCAGTTTCCCGGTAACAGAAGAACGGGAAGCAATAAGAATAATATGCCCCTGATATAACGCCTCAAACTCAGACTGTTCGAGAACACGGGGATTTCGTTGCTCCAGATCAAAAATAAGATATCTGTTTGCTTCTTTACTGACTTTAGTCAGAATAAAATGACGTCCATCCTCTCTCCAGACTAATGCGGGCAAAGAAATAAAGTTTAATCGGTCAATTGTTTTTTTTACCTGTTTTACCTTTAGTTCTAAAGATTTCGCAGCAAGCAACCATGACGTTAATCCCAGACCAGTCCCGTCTGTGTCAAATCTATGTTTAATTTCTTCCGGGTTAACAGAGACGTTATGGTATTGGGCTAAAATCTCCAGGGCGTATAACCCATAATCAATTTTATGACAAGAATCCATTATGACTCCAAAAAAATAGCAATCTTATGTGGCACAGCCCAGTAAGATTGCTATTATTTAAATTAATAAATTATGCTGATGCTGTCAAAGTTATTGAGTTCCGTCCATATGAAAAATCACTGGCATTACCGGACAACTGCAATAAAGAAGCTGCAGCTCTTTCCTCTTTAACATCAAAATTACCTGCAGCTGAAATGATTTTGCTGATTTCATTAATTAATGGATTAAGATTATCCTGACTTCCATAGGCTAATGCATCATTCCCATACACATAACTTGCCTTATTATTACTCTGTTGATACTCAAGTGCCTTTTTAAGGGAATCTGGTGTGATTACCCTGCCGTCTTTATCAAAAATCTGCTCTATCTGGTGATTAGAGATATCACCTGACTCTTTTTCAAACCAGTTCCTGAATGTAATACCATTTTTATGACCAATGGAAAGAACATTACCTTCAGCTTTATACATGATGAGGTCATTACCTTCTCGCCTGAAGGCCACATCCCGGAAATCAATATCAGCCAAACTGAGTTTATCGTCTTTCCCCCCATCATCGTCAATAATATGATGGCCATATCCTGAAAGATAACGATAAATATCATTACCATATCCACCTTTCAGAAGATCATTCCCTTCTCCGCCATCAAGCAGATCTGCTCCCTCACTGCCGTACAACTTGTCATTACCTTTTCCACCGGATAATACATTTTTAGCAAGAGAATTCCCCTGAACCTGAAGCTCATCATCTCCGTCACCGCCGTTAAGGTAATTATTACCTGTCCCCCCAATTAACTTATCATTGCCATCACCGCCATAGAGCTGGTCATCCCCGTTTCCGCCCCTCAGCGTATCATTACCTTTATCACCATATAAGCGGTCATTCCCATCATTTCCTTCTATATGGTCATCACCATCCGCGCCATGGAAGATATCAGTAAATTTACTGCCAAAAAACTTGTCGGCACGCGTGGTCCCAATAAGTTCTTCCACGGAATATAAGTTATCAGTCTCTGTTAAATTTTTACCATTGATATGAGTGAATTCATAACTCCGATATTGCGTTTTTTCAGTTCTTTTTCCAACTGAAACCTCCTGCTCCTTCACAACTTCCTGTAAAATCTTAACATCACCACCAAGTACACGTGTTACCGTGTAATTACCCGCTTCGGTTGCTTTTGTGCCATCAATGGTCAGATAACCGGTGTCTGTTTTATCATAATAAACAACATCATGTCCTTTACCTGCGTAGATATTGGCTGAGCCGGCAGATAAAAAGACCTTATCATCCCCGTCTCCCAGGTGTGACTCAATACGAATTTCCCGATACTGGTTATTACCGACTGATGCATGCTGAATCAGGTTAGAGTAATCATATACAGACCCCTTGTCCTGAACCCCCTTCACCGTCCATTTATCAACACCCTTGACTAATAACTCGGTAATATATTCATATTTTCCGGACTGCCTCCTTTCACGAATTTCCTCACCGGGAGTTAACAATGGCGTAACAAATTTCAATAACGTAGAAGATTTGCTGTCAGAAAGGTCAATATTTCCTTTCAATGGGTCAAAGACTTGCTTCTGGAATTCATCCGGTTTTTTCTCCAGACGTTTTCCTTCTTCATAATAGTCAATATAACTTTTACCACTGAGTGTTTTGTCTCCATTTCTGGTGACACCAGCTAACTCACCTATCAGCGTATCCCAATGTTGCTGGGTAATGAGGACTGATCTTTCAACAGAATACTCTTTATTATACTGAGATAATATTTTAAAGTTATCTTCTAAAAATGCAGCATGGCGGGCATCATATCCATTTTCAAAGTAATTTTTGCCGTGTTTTTTCTCCCATTCAGCAATAACATCGGCCATTTTACTGGCGACATGTTCAAACATTGCCTGTTTTGAAGCCTCAAGGATGCCTGAAATTATCCCCGTAACAGCCCCTACCAGCGCGCTTACCGGTGCACCAACCAGAGATGTCGTTGCAGCAGCACTAATACCTGAAGATACTGAAGCCAGAACAGTGCTTATCGTTGTTAACGATGCATCAATAGCTCCTGTTTCTTTGTGAAAAGCAGCAAGTAAACTGTCACCATCGTATCCAAGTTTTTTGAATCGTTGTGAATACTCCTCTATTTTATTGGCACGTTTAAACTTATCGGCAATAGACAGGAATGAGAGGGGACTAATTGCCAGTGTCACAACAGAAGCAATTAAACCGGCAGCAGCAGCAGATGTAGATAACCCCTGTGCTGCACGCTGTGCGATAATATATTGAGAAATACCTTTTCCAACATTACCCAGTACTTTCGTTGTTAATTCAACACCTGCTGCAGCTTTAGTTCCGGTATCTGCATCTGCATTGCTCAAAATGAAACTTGCTGAAATCGCAGATAAAATACCCGATACAGTATCTAACCCTGCACCGATATTATCAAGGTTAGGTAAATTCTGTAACTTATTACCAACACCGTTCAGGTGCTTTGTATTGGATAATACACTTCCCAGCTTATTGAGTTGTTGAGAAAATGAGTTAACATTATTATTAATGCTGGCAGCTGTGTCCACGAGTTGGTTGATTAGCTCAATACTCGCTTTTGCCAGTTCAGAAGAACTGACATTGTTACCAGATTTTTGTTTCTTTATCAATTCGTCTATTTTCATTGAGGAAAGTGCAGCACCCAGAAAATTTTGAAACGTTGACAGTACACTGCCTGCCTTTCCTAAGTTATCACCTATATTTTCAGCACTGCCGCCTAATTTATTACCCGCTTTTTGATACTTTTGCAGTAATTTGTCTAATTGTGGTGCAAAGATAGCCACTCCCCGTTCGGTGAGGCCAATGAGTTTCTCTGCTGTGCCGAATACCTGTTTAGTAATCGCCGTGCCATTCTTTTCATCATACTGGACTTCAATTCCCAGTTCATCTGCCGTCCTGACAAGGTCATTAAGGCTTGAACCCTGTCCTTTATAATCTTTAGGGATAAGTAAAATGAGTCTGTTTCCCGCATTGCGGGTTTGCTCTGCTGCTTTTTTTAATGCATCTTTCGTGCTTTGTCCTGCTGAGTGCAATTTATTTGCAGCGGATTGCTTTGCAGACTGCAGTGTGCTTTTAATTTGTGCAGTGGTTATTGTTGGCATTTAATTACTTCTTAACCTGTTAATGAAAAATTGAAATCTGACTTGTTTTTTACTTCAGTTATTAACTCGTGGTGATATTGTTTAAAAATTTTATTCGCTAACTGTTTATCAATTTTACCTCCATGAAATTCTGATACTTTACCAACATGAGTTTTGGGATCCACCCTGATGGCTCTGAATAGTTCATCAGGGAATTTTTTTCGCATATATTTGTACAGGGCACCGCTATCCCCGAAAGGAGCAATCCAGTCAATGAACCATTTACGATCACCTGAAGTCCAGTCTTCTGCGACTAATGAGGTAACATCATTAAGATATTTAATTTCATTTTCTAAACTTAAATTAGCCCAACTACAATATGCAACAGGGTAATTTTCCCGGGTTAATAAAGCATATTGGTTAGCCTGTATTGCAGGTAATACATTTATTGCAAACAAAGAGACTGGCCAGTTTCTGTGTAGTGGGGAACTGGCCCAGAGCCAGGATACATGCCCAAGAACCTCTAATGGATTGTTTCTGTTCATTATAAATGATACTATCTCCATTGATAAAAAGATCATATAAAGAAATGATTATTTTTATTTCCTGCACCTTGCTTCATTTGAAATAAAAACATATGCATACGACGCTGCCATTGAGCAGAAAAATACAGGAATTAATGTTATGAGTTAACCATAATACCTGTGTTATAAATATCTGACATAAACAAGAACAATTCATATCTTCTGTATTCAGCAGAATAATAAAAGTTCGTCTGCCATTCTCAAACTTATTCTTCGGAATACGTTGTTTCATGAAAGAAGGGGCCGGAATAAAAGCTGGTCACCGTAATGCTAATATTAATGCAGACTACCGCCTTCTGGAATTAATAGTCATCAACCAGCACAAACCATTAACAACCAAACAAATTTTAATTAACAAAATTTTAGCTAATACAATTACTGCATTAACCACTCTGCAGTTTGCCTTCTCAATAAGTTACAGATGCCAAACAATACTCTTTTATATGTTATAACATAACACAAACAATAAATAAAGAACAGACGGCACTCCATTTCCCCACGTAAGTGAGCCATCAGAATCGCTTATGAATGTGTACGGCAGACGTATACTCGTGTTTTACTGCAGCAACCGGAGCAAAAGTTGCACTTCCACAGCCTGGGTTAAGTTTTTCATGCTTGTGGGCTCGTCCTCCCTCCATTTCCACCGCGGCAAACAAGGCCATCTTTTGTCTGGCCAGACAGCAGATGGAGAGTCGAATGATGCTGTCTGACGATACCGGGAACAAATATGCCATGCCTTCGCATAATGAACCCGGGCATCATCGTTTTATCTTTATAATCGAACAGGTATGAGGGAAAGTCGGATGATAAGCAGATAGTGAGTGAGGCACTGGAACATGGCGCTCTGGCAAGAGAAGTGTCACAGGTTACCTGATGATATGGGGCAACCTGATATCTACTTACTTTTTTGCCTACTCTCTTACTTCATGCCAGCAGCGAGGGTATCGACATTGTGTTTGAACGCTGCCGTGTAGGTAGCAGCGAGGCCGCTACTGTCGGTAAGTGCTTCCGGATAAAGCTCTCCTCCCGCTTGTGCACCACTGGCATTGGCGATTTGTTTCACCAAACGGGGATCGGTCTGGTTTTCGATAAAGTACAATTTTACGTGCTCTCTCTTAATTTGATTAATCAGTTTCGCCACATTTTTGTAAGCGTAAACTGACCGCCGTATGTAGCCATTAAGCCAGTATTGGTAACGTAGGTGCCCACCTTTCCAAAACCGAAAAGATTACTTCGCGTTGTAATTACGCCCCAGCACAATCCCAGCACCAACTATTGAGGTAGCCTGAGTTTAACGGACACTCCTTCCTGAAATAGAATGGCATCAGAAGGAGCTAATAATGAGCAGAAAAACCCAACGTTACTCTAAAGAGTTCAAAGCCGAAGCTGTCAGAACGGTTCTTGAAAATCAACTTTCGATCAGTGAAGGCGCTTCCCGATTATCTCTTCCTGAAGGCACTTTAGGACAATGGGTTACCGCCGCCAGAAAAGGGCTCGGTACTCCTGGTTCCCGCACGGTGGCTGAACTGGAATCTGAAATTCTGCAACTGCGTAAGGCGTTAAATGAAGCTCGCCTTGAGCGAGATATATTAAAAAAAGCAACTGTAGATTCAATCTGTCAATGCAACACCCCTTTCAATTATCTCTTTCGGTGTTTTGAACTTCAGTGTCTTTCTCG
>ENA-OWOI01000172-OWOI01000172.1-gut-metagenome-genome-assembly--contig:-NODE-172-length-20999-cov-28.729041_pt1 | contig 20999 bp, 20 predicted proteins | sample MGYA00248258_ERZ651800 | MGnify/ENA primary metagenome ERZ651800 (study PRJEB26908, sample SAMEA4031704) | gut metagenome | biome: gut; feature: normal infant; material: stool | place: China | collected...
TGCAGAGGCCATTCAATGAGTGGTCTCGACAATGGCTTATACCCTACACGGGATAACTTAACTGATATCCCTTTTAACGGATAAACGGAGCCAATAATGGCAGAGATTATTCCCATGACTGAAGAACAGAAATTCCAGTTAGAGATTTACAAACTGGTCATGAACCAGAACGCAGCCGCAGAGGAAGCATTTCAGTTCATTGGCACTGACGAGCTGAAGCTTGAGCTATTCAAAATTCACTTCCAGTCAGGCGGCGCTAATTCAGATATCACGATCCGCACATTTGAAGCGGTGCGTAAATCGAAGGAAGCGTTAGACCTGTTCACTACCGGAGCATGATGTGAGCCGCGTAATCAATTTGGGTAAGGAGAAGAAATTCCCAATTACTCAAGAGCTATACGAGCGGATGGAAAGCGTCATCCATGATTACGATGGTGAAATCAGTTTATGCGAGGCGATGGGCACACTCGAATTGCTGAAGCAGTCACTGATTGAAGGCGCAAAAGAGTCCTCAGCCTGAAATAACAACTAAGTGAGATGAATATGGCGACTGAACCAAAAGCTGGTCGCCCCTCTGATTATATGCCGGAGGTGGCTGACGATATCTGCTCGTTGCTTTCTTCTGGCGAAAGTTTGCTGAAAGTATGTAAGCGTCCTGGTATGCCGGATAAGTCCACTGTTTTCCGCTGGTTGGCAAAGCATGAGGATTTTCGCGACAAGTACGCGAAGGCAACTGAGGTACGAGCTGATTCTATTTTCGAAGAGATATTCGAAATTGCTGACAATGCGATTCCAGATGCTGCTGAGGTGGCAAAGGCAAGACTTCGCGTTGATACCCGCAAATGGGCGCTGGCCCGAATGAATCCCCGTAAGTATGGCGACAAGGTAACTAACGAGCTTGTCGGTAAGGACGGCGGCGCAATCCAGATTGAAACATCACCCATGAGTACTCTATTCGGAAAATGACCTCGATTAATCCTATCTTTGAACCGTTCATTGAGGCGCATCGCTACAAAGTCGCCAAAGGCGGTCGAGGTAGCGGTAAATCATGGGCAATTGCGAGGCTGCTTGTTGAGGCGGCGCGTCGGCAGCCTGTGCGTATTCTCTGCGCTCGTGAACTGCAAAACAGTATCAGCGATTCAGTAATCCGGTTGCTTGAAGACACCATCGAGCGGGAAGGGTATTCGGCTGAGTTTGAAATTCAGCGTTCAATGATTCGTCATCTCGGAACGAATGCTGAATTCATGTTCTATGGCATCAAAAACAACCCGACGAAGATTAAATCGCTCGAAGGCATTGATATCTGCTGGGTGGAGGAGGCGGAAGCGGTAACGAAGGAATCATGGGATATTCTGATACCAACCATCCGCAAGCCGTTTTCCGAAATATGGGTGAGCTTTAACCCTAAGAACATCCTCGACGATACCTATCAGCGATTCGTCGTAAATCCTCCAGATGATATTTGCCTGCTGACGGTGAACTACACCGACAACCCGCACTTTCCTGAAGTTCTCCGTCTGGAGATGGAAGAGTGCAAACGCAGAAATCCGACACTGTATCGTCATATCTGGCTTGGTGAGCCGGTAAGCGCAAGTGATATGGCAATCATCAAACGAGAATGGCTTGAAGCTGCAACCGATGCGCACAAGAAACTCGGATGGAAAGCGAAAGGTGCGGTTGTCTCTGCGCATGACCCGTCAGATACAGGGCCAGATGCTAAAGGTTATGCATCGCGCCACGGTTCGGTAGTTAAGCGCATTGCCGAAGGTCTGCTGATGGACATCAACGAGGGTGCTGACTGGGCTACTTCGCTGGCGATTGAAGACGGCGCAGACCACTACCTGTGGGATGGTGATGGTGTTGGTGCAGGTCTACGCAGACAGACAACGGAAGCGTTCTCCGGTAAGAAAATCACCGCCACGATGTTCAAGGGCAGCGAATCGCCATTCGATGAAGATGCACCGTATCAGGCCGGAGCATGGGCTGATGAAGTCGTACAGGGTGACAACGTTCGCACTATTGGCGATGTGTTCCGCAATAAGCGAGCGCAATTCTATTACGCGCTGGCTGACAGGCTGTATCTGACATATCGGGCGGTTGTCTATGGTGAGTATGCAGATCCCGACGACATGCTGAGTTTCGACAAAGAAGCAATAGGCGAGAAGATGCTGGAGAAACTGTTTGCAGAACTGACGCAGATTCAGCGCAAATTCAATAACAACGGGAAGCTGGAGCTAATGACTAAGGTCGAAATGAAGCAGAAGCTCGGTATTCCATCTCCTAACCTGGCTGATGCGCTGATGATGTGTATGCATTGCCCGGCATTGGTCCGCGAAGAAACAGAAATATACGTTCCCTCATCCTCCGGTTGGTAAACATGGCAGAGACATTAGAGAAAAAACATGAGCGGATCATGCTCAGGTTTGACCGCGCCTATTCTCCACAGCAGGAAGTGCGCGAAAAGTGCATTGAAGCTACGAGGTTTGCTCGTGTCCCCGGAGGTCAATGGGAAGGAGCAACGGCGGCTGGAACTAAGCTTGATGAGCAGTTCGAGAAGTATCCTAAGTTTGAAATCAATAAGGTAGCAACTGAACTTAACCGCATCATTGCAGAATACCGCAATAACAGAATCACCGTTAAGTTTCGTCCTGGTGACAGAGAAGCAAGCGAAGAGTTAGCCAATAAATTAAATGGTCTGTTCCGTGCTGACTACGAAGAAACTGATGGCGGTGAGGCTTGTGATAATGCATTTGACGACGCTGCTACTGGTGGTTTCGGTTGCTTCCGTTTGACGTCTATGCTGGTCAATGAATACGACCCCATGGACGATCGTCAGCGCATTGCTATTGAACCAATATACGACCCGTCGCGCTCTGTGTGGTTTGACCCTGACGCTAAGAAGTACGACAAATCTGACGCGTTGTGGGCGTTCTGCATGTATTCGTTGTCACCTGAAAAATATGAGGCTGAATACGGAAAGAAACCTCCTGCTTCTCTGGATGTAACGTCTATGACCAGTTGGGAATATGACTGGTTTGATGCAGATGTTATTTACATAGCGAAGTATTACGAAGTTCGTAAAGAGTCTGTTGACGTTATCAGTTATCGACATCCAATCACTGGAGAGATTGCAACATACGACAGTGATCAGATCGAAGATATTGAAGATGAACTGGCAATAGCTGGATTTCAGGAAGTTGCAAGGCGCTCAGTGAAGCGCCGTCGTGTGTATGTATCAGTAGTGGATGGTGATGGTTTCCTTGAGAAACCTCGACGTATTCCTGGTGAGCATATCCCCCTCATCCCGGTTTATGGAAAACGCTGGTTCATTGATGACATTGAGCGTGTCGAAGGGCACATTGCAAAAGCAATGGATCCACAGCGTTTGTATAACCTTCAGGTATCAATGCTGGCTGATACTGCAGCGCAAGACCCCGGTCAGATCCCTATAGTTGGCATGGAGCAAATTCGTGGACTTGAGAAGCACTGGGAGGCTCGCAACAAGAAACGCCCAGCGTTCTTGCCGTTGCGCGAAGTGAGAGATAAATCTGGCAACATTATCGCTGGAGCTACCCCGGCAGGATATACACAGCCTGCGGTTATGAATCAGGCATTGGCTGCATTACTACAGCAAACCAGTGCTGATATTCAGGAGGTTACAGGCGGCAGTCAGGCCATGCAGCAGATGCCAAGTAATATTGCTCAGGAAACGGTTAACAACTTGATGAACAGAGCAGATATGGCTTCGTTTATCTATCTGGACAATATGGCGAAAAGTCTTAAACGCGCTGGTGAAGTATGGCTGTCAATGGCGCGTGAAGTGTACGGTTCAGAGCGTGAAGTGCGCATCGTTAACGAAGATGGAAGTGATGATATCGCTGTCCTGAGCGCACAGGTTGTTGACAGGCAAACAGGGGCTGTTGTTGCGTTAAATGACCTTTCTGTCGGTCGATACGATGTGACGGTTGATGTTGGACCAAGCTACACAGCACGACGTGATGCAACGGTTTCTGTACTGACAAATGTCCTTAGCTCTATGCTTCCAACAGATCCAATGCGCCCGGCAATTCAGGGTATTATTCTGGACAATATCGATGGCGAAGGCCTTGATGACTTCAAAGAGTACAACCGAAACCAACTGCTGATATCTGGTATTGCAAAACCACGCAATGAGAAAGAGCAGCAGATTGTTCAACAGGCGCAAATGGCAGCACAAAGCCAGCCAAATCCTGAAATGGTTCTCGCTCAGGCGCAAATGGTAGCAGCGCAGGCAGAAGCGCAAAAAGCAACTAACGAAACTGCTCAAACTCAAATCAAAGCATTTACTGCCCAGCAGGATGCGATGGAGAGTCAGGCAAACACTGTCTATAAACTGGCTCAAGCCAGAAACATCGATGACAAAGCAGTGATGGAGGCAATACGCCTTCTGAAAGATGTCGCCGAGTCACAACAACAGCAATTCCAGTCACCACCACAGTCACCGGCAGACTTAATGCCGAGTTAACCAGGAGTAATCAATGGAAAACGAACTGATCATCGACGGTCAGGTTATTGACCTGTCTGAAACACAGGAAAATGCAGAAGAAACCATCATCCAAACAGAGTCACAGCCTGAGAATGAAAGCCAGGATGACAACGGAAAAGAGATGGCAACTGATCCTGAAAAAACCGAAGAGACACCAGAAGATTACGCCTTGCGTATTGGTGATGAAGAAATTCAGCTTAACGCTGACGATGATGATCACATTGACGGGCAACCTGCACCGCAATGGGTGAAAGATCTTCGCAAAGGCTTCAAAGAAACACAGAAAGAAAACCGTGAGTTGCGACGCCAGCTTGAGGAAGCATTAGCCAAGCCTGCGGAACATCAGCAACCACAACCAGACGCTATTCCACCAAAACCGACTCTTGAGTCGTGTGATTATGACGAACAGGCGTTTGAACAGGCATTGACTGATTGGCATGAGAAAAAAGGCCGTGTCGAACAGCAGCAGCAACAAAAACTACGTCAGCAACAGGAATACCAGCAGCGTTTCCAGCAAAGGGTAGAAGCGCATAAACAACGGGCAGCCAAACTTCCTGTGAAAGATTATCAGGAAATGGAAGCCATTGTTCTTAGTGAGCTACCACCAATTCAGCAGGAAATCATCATTCACTGTGCAGACGAAGGCTCTGAACTACTCGCCTATGGCTTAGGTAAGAGCCAGCAATTACGCCAGCGTGTAGCCGCTGAGACAGATCCAATTCGCGCAGCATTCCTCTTGGGGCAGATTAGCAAACAGGTAAGCCTTGCTCCAAAACCAAAGAAAGCCATCAAGCCAGAGCCGGAAGTACGTGGTGGCGGTGCTGATGCGAAACAAGACGAATTCAACAAATTATGCCCCGGCGCAAAAATCGAATAAGGAAAAGATAAATGCCTAACAATCTCGATAGTAACGTCAGTCAAATCGTTCTGAAAAAATTCCTTCCGGGTTTTATGTCAGATTTAGTTCTGGCGAAAACCGTAGACCGTCAGTTGCTGGCAGGTGAAATCAACTCCAGCACTGGCGATAGCGTTAGCTTTAAACGTCCGCATCAATTCTCATCCCTCCGTACTCCCACTGGTGATATTTCAGGGCAAAATAAAAACAACCTGATCTCAGGTAAAGCTACGGGGCGTGTAGGTAACTACATCACTGTTGCTGTTGAATATCAGCAACTGGAGGAAGCGATCAAGCTTAACCAACTGGAAGAAATTCTCGCGCCTGTTCGCCAGCGAATCGTTACCGACCTTGAAACAGAGCTTGCTCACTTCATGATGAATAACGGTGCGTTGTCACTTGGTAGCCCAAATACTCCAATCACCAAATGGTCTGATGTTGCGCAGACGGCATCTTTCCTGAAAGACCTCGGCGTTAATGAAGGTGAAAACTATGCTGTAATGGATCCATGGTCTGCACAGCGACTTGCTGATGCGCAGACTGGTTTGCACGCTTCAGATCAATTGGTTCGTACTGCATGGGAGAATGCGCAGATCCCAACCAATTTTGGCGGCATTCGCGCACTGATGTCTAATGGGCTTGCCTCTCGTACGCAGGGGGCATTTGGCGGAACACTGACAGTCAAAACACAGCCAACTGTTACCTATAACGCAGTTAAAGACTCATACCAGTTCACTGTAACATTGACCGGAGCGACAACCAGCGTTACAGGTTTCCTGAAAGCTGGTGATCAGGTTAAATTCACCAATACCTACTGGCTGCAACAGCAGACCAAACAGGCGTTGTATAACGGAGCCACACCAATTAGCTTCACTGCAACGGTTACTGCTGATGCTGATTCAGACAGCAGTGGCGATGTGACGGTTACGCTTTCTGGTGTTCCGATTTATGACACTACAAACCCGCAGTACAACTCTGTAAGTCGTCAGGTAGCGGCAGGCGATGCCGTATCTGTAGTAGGCACTGCTAGCCAGACAATGAAGCCAAACCTGTTCTATAACAAGTTCTTCTGTGGACTTGGCTCTATCCCACTGCCGAAACTGCACAGTATTGATTCTGCTGTTGCAACATATGAAGGTTTCTCCATCCGCGTACATAAATACGCAGATGGCGATGCCAACGTGCAAAAAATGCGCTTCGACTTACTGCCTGCATATGTGTGCTTTAACCCTCACATGGGCGGTCAGTTCTTCGGTAATCCGTAATAACAAGGGGCTTACGCCCCTTTTATGTTTTAAGGAAACAATATGGATCGCATGAGTGTATTCCTTGCCGCAGATAACGAATCCGGGCATGTACAGGCCGTTATCACAGAAAAAGACTTCCAGTTTTTCGAAAAGTTGGGCTTTGTTGCCTCAGTTGATGAATTGAAACCGACCAGTAAGCGAGGTCGTAAGGCGGCAGACAATGGCAACAGTACTGACAAAGGGTGAGATCGTCCTTTTTGCGCTTCGTAAGTTTGCTATTGCTTCTAACGCATCGCTGACTGATGTTGAGCCGCAATCAATTGAAGATGGTGTAAATGATCTGGAAGATATGATGTCCGAGTGGATGATTAACCCCGGCGACATTGGTTACGCTTTCGCAACTGGAGATGATCAGCCATTACCAGATGATGAGTCAGGTCTTCCAAGAAAATACAAACACGCAGTAGGCTATCAGTTATTGCTGAGAATGCTATCTGATTACAGCCTTGAACCAACTCAGCAAGTTCTCAGTAACGCCCAACGCTCATATGATGCCTTGATGACCGACACTCTGGTTGTTCCTTCAATACGACGACGTGGAGATTTTCCTGTAGGACAGGGTAATAAATATGACGTGTTCACATCTGACCGATATTATCCAGGCGATCTCCCTCTGATTGATGGCGATATCCCAAACGCATAGGTGAATAAATGCCTATTCAGCAACTTCCGCTTATGAAAGGTGTCGGCAAAGACTTTCGAAACGCCGACTATATCGACTATCTGCCAGTGAATATGCTGGCTACACCCAAAGAAATCCTGAACAGCAGCGGATATCTTCGCTCATTCCCTGGCATTGCCAAACGCTCTGATGTGAACGGTGTATCTCGCGGCGTCGAGTACAACATGGCGCAGAATGCTGTTTATCGCGTGTGTGGTGGCAAACTGTATAAGGGCGAAAGTGAGGTCGGTGATGTTGCCGGAAGTGGTCGCGTATCAATGGCGCATGGTCGAACATCACAGGCGGTAGGAGTTAATGGTCAACTGGTCGAGTATCGCTATGATGGCACGGTTAAAACCGTCTCAAACTGGCCTACAGACAGCGGATTTACGCAGTATGAGTTAGGTTCAGTCCGCGACATTACACGCTTACGTGGGCGTTATGCGTGGTCAAAAGACGGCACTGATTCATGGTTTATCACTGACCTTGAAGACGAATCGCATCCTGACCGTTACAGCGCACAATATCGCGCAGAATCGCAGCCGGACGGCATCATCGGTATCGGCACATGGCGAGACTTCATCGTCTGCTTTGGTTCATCGACGATTGAATATTTCTCCCTGACTGGTGCAACCACCGTTGGTGCCGCTTTGTATGTCGCACAGCCATCGCTGATGGTGCAGAAAGGTATTGCCGGGACTTACTGCAAAACGCCATTCGGTGATTCTTATGCGTTCATCAGCAATCCGGCAACTGGTGCGCCGTCTGTATACATCATCGGCTCCGGTCAGGTATCACCAATCGCCAGCGCGAGCATTGAGAAAATTCTTCGCTCCTACACTGCTGATGAACTGGCTGATGGCGTGATGGAATCGTTGCGCTTTGATGCGCATGAGTTGCTGATTATCCATCTTCCGCGCCATGTCCTCGTATACGACGCATCTTCAAGCGCCAATGGTCCGCAATGGTGTGTATTGAAAACAGGCCTGTATGACGATGTGTACCGCGCTATCGACTTCATTTACGAAGGCAATCAGATAACGTGTGGCGATAAACTGGAGTCCGTGACCGGGAAATTGCAATTCGACATCAGCAGCCAGTACGACAAGCAACAGGAACACCTGCTGTTTACTCCGTTGTTCAAAGCGGATAACGCCAGAGTTTTCGACTTTGAGGTTGAATCTTCAACTGGCGTTGCGCAGTACGCTGACCGCCTGTTTCTCTCTGCAACCACTGACGGCATAAATTACGGTCGTGAGCAGATGATTGAGCAGAATGAACCGTTTGTTTACGACAAACGCGTTTTGTGGAAGCGAGTAGGGCGCATCAGGAAAAATGTTGGCTTCAAATTGCGCGTTATCACGAAGTCACCTGTCACTCTGTCTGGCTGCCAGATAAGGATTGAGTAATGGCTGATTCGAATCTCAATGAGCCGGTAATCATTCAGGCTACACGACTCGACACATCAGTTCTTCCACGCAATATCTTCTCGCAGTCGTATCTGCTGTACGTTATCGCGCAAGGTACAGATGTTGGTAACGTGGCGAACAAGGCCAATGAAGCAGGGCAAGGCGCTTATGACGCACAAGTCAGGAACGATGAGCAGGATGTGATTCTGGTCGATCACGAAATTCGACTGGCATCGGCAGAAGCGAAGATACAGGACCACGAAACAAGGATCACTAACGCAGAAGCGGCGATAGTCGGACTTGATTCAAGATTAACGACAGCAGAAAACGATATTGATTACCTGACGGATGAAGTTGTCGCCATTCAAAACACGCTTTCAGACCATGAAACGCGCATCGATGCTCTGGAGTATGCCACTACTCGCAAGAAGTCGGAGGTTGTTTACTCTGGCGTATCAGTAACCATTCCGACAGCGCCGACCAACCTTGTTAGCCTGCTGAAAACGCTCACGCCGTCATCCGGCTCGTTGGCACCATTCTTCGACACCGTTAACAACAAGATGGTTGTGTTCAACGAGAACAAAACCTTGTTCTTCAAGCTGTCGATCGTCGGGACGTGGCCAAGCGGAACCGCAAACAGGTCAATGCAGCTAACATTCTCTGGCTCTGTTCCTGACACACTGGTCAGCAGTCGTAATGCGGCGACAACAACCGACAACATCCTGTTAGCTACGTTCTTCAGCGTGGATAAAGACGGCTTTCTTGCCACAAATGGCAGTACGTTAACTATTCAGTCAAATGGGGCGGCGTTTACTGCCACAACCATCAAAATCATTGCGGAGCAGTGATGGAAATAAAGCTCATCGATAATCCGGTGAAGCTTGCAGAATTCCTCAACAACCCGGCAAACACGGGAAATATCGTAGACAGTGGAGACAAATACTACATCAAGCCTGATGCGGTATACCTCGGCATCTACGAAGGACTGATGCTGGTCGGAGTGCATGAAGTGCGTAACTTCTGGCATAGCGTTGTTGAATGCCATGCGGTGTACGACCCCGGATTCCGTGGCGAATATGCACTGCAAGGGCATCGATTATTCTGCAAATGGCTTCTCGAAAACTCACCATTCCTTAACAGCATCACTATGGTTCCTGACACCACGAAATACGGACGGTCAATTATCCGTTTGCTTGGCGCTAACCGTGTTGGTCACCTTGATGATGCTTATACCAGCAATGGAAAGCCTGTAGGAATCACGATTTATCAGTTACCGCGCTCAAAATACGAGGAGCTAAAGAATGTTAATTTTCCAGATTGCCAATAAGCACCTCAGCAAAGCTGTGTACTGCAAAGGTGGCAGTGATAGCGGAGCAAAAGAGCAGGCCCGCGCAACTGAAAAGGGCATCGAACTGCAGCGTGAAATGTGGCAGACGAACATGCAAAACCTTGCACCGTTCACGCCACTCGCTCAGCAGTACGTATCACAGCTGCAGAATCTTTCCTCTCTTCAGGGGCAAGGTCAGGCGCTTAACCAGTATTACAACTCTCAGCAGTATAAAGACCTTGCAGGGCAGGCGCGCTATCAGAGTCTGGCAGCAGCAGAGGCAACGGGTGGATTAGGCTCTACAGCAACAGGAAACCAGTTAGCAGCAATCGCACCTACACTCGGTCAAAACTGGCTGTCAGGTCAGATGAACAACTACAACAATCTGGCAAATATCGGCCTTGGTGCTCTTACAGGTCAGGCAAATGCCGGACAGAACTACGCTAACAACGTCAGCCAATTGTATCAACAGCAGGCGGCAGCATCTGCGGCTAATGCGAATAAACCATCAGGATTTCAGAGCGCCTTGAGTGGAGCGGCAGCAGGTGCAGCTGCAGGTACTGCAATCATGCCTGGTTGGGGTACAGCAATTGGTGCTGGCGTCGGTCTTCTTGGTTCACTTTTTTAATGGAGGTGTCTCTTGGCTACATGGCAACAGTCTGGTAATTCAGGCGCGCTTCTTGCCGGGTTAGGCGGCATGAACTCCAACGCTCCAAGAGCAAGTGATGCAGACGGCACGCTTGCATACATTCGACAGAATAACGAGATGGAGCGTTCAGGACGTAATAACGTTGGCTTGCAGGCTTTGCAGGGCATTTCATCTGTCATGGATATGTATAAGCAGATGGATCAGCAGAAGCGACAGCAAGAGTTTCAGCAGGCTTATGCTGATGCATATACATCTGGTGACCGCGATGCAATGCGAAAACTGGCATCACAGTATCCTGAGCAGTTTGACGCTGTAAGAAACGGCATGAAATTTGTCGATGAAGACCAGCGGTCCACTGTCGGTACACTGGCAGCAAGTGCCAGACTCGCAGCTTCATCTCCAGAAGCCATGATGTCATGGTTGCAGAACAACTCATCTGAGCTTACTCGTGCCGGAGTAGACCCTCTGGATGTGGCGAAAATGTATCAGCAAAATCCACAAGGGTTCACAGAGTTTGTTGATCACCTTGGAATGGCTGCACTTGGTCCAGAACAATATTTTCAGGCACAAGACAGAATCATTGGTCGTGAGATTGACCGCGGAAAACTTGCAGAGACAATCCGCAGCAATCAGGCTGGCGAGGCGCTAACAGCACGAGGTCAGAACATCACGATGCGCGGTCAGGACTTATCTGCTTCTACTGCGCGACGAGGTCAGGATTTGGCAATGCAGCGAGCGTCAACAAGAGGAATTGCTGGGAATGATGAGCGTACAGTTCAGTTATCAGATGGCAGAACTGTAACGGTAGGCGGGAAGCTTCACGGCGCTGGGGCTAATGCGTTCTACGAAGGCATCGACAACGAGGGGAATATTGTTCGCGTTCCTGCCAGTTCAATCGCAGCGCCTGCAACATCGTCTGCATCAGCACAAAACTATGCCATGAAGAAGGATATCGACGCGATCGCAAATGCAGACGCTTCTGCTCTCGATTTCATGACAGGAATGACCGGCGGTGCAGGTAACCCGGCAATTGGTGCTGATGTTCGCAGCCGATTAACAGGAAAAGAGCAGCGCCAGTTATATAACTCAGCACAACGTATTCAGGGAAGAATGCAGAATCAGGGCGTGGCGGCAGCAAGGGACATGGGTGCCAGTGGTATTAACACCGTTGCAGAAGCGAAGATGTATTTTCAGGGGATGCCGCAGGTTGACTATTCAAGCCCGGAGGCTATGCAGCAGTCGATTCGTGAGATTCAGGAATACACCAACAATTACAACCAACAATATAACGTTAATGTTGGTAAATCTCAGCGGCAGCAATCTCAACCTGCACAGGTATCACAGCCAGCAGCCAGCAGTAACTTTTCTTCACTATGGGGTGATTAATGGCTAAAGCATGGAAAGATGTTATCGCCTCTCCACAGTATCAGGCGTTAGCACCAGAACAAAAAGCGCAGGCTCAGGAGCAATACTTCAATGAAGTCGTGGCCCCGCAAGCCGGAGAAAATGCAGAGCAGGCTAAGCAAGCTTTCTATGCAGCCTATCCATTGCCATCTGTGCAGCCAGTGGAGACACAGCAACCAGTAGCACAGCAACAACCACAGAAAAGTAGATTTATGTCTGATCTTGGTGAAGCAGTGAAAGAGACTGGTCGCGGACTGGTGCAGGCTGGCGTGAACGTGGCAAACATACCTGCATCAGTTGCCGATGCTGTAACAAGCGCGGCGGCTTGGGCTGGCGGTAAACTCGGCATTGGCGATGGCACATATCAACCAGCGCCACGAGTAACAACGCAGGGATTAGAGCAGGACTTTGGCCTTCAGCAAGGTGCACTGACTCCACAAACGACAGAGGGAAGGGTATTTGCTGAAGCATTGCCTTACCTCACTCCTGCTGGCGTTGAGAGAGCGGCAGCACAGGTACCAACACTTACTGGTCGAATTGCTCAGGGGGCAACTCGCCTTCTAGCAGAAAACGCAGTTGGATCACTTGCTGCAAATAGTGCGAAAGATGATGCGGAAGCACTCGCCACCGATTTAGGCGTTGGTGTACTTGCTGGCGGTGCTATTAACGCTGCCGGACGTGGATTAGGTGCTGCTTATCGTGGCGTTCGTGGTGCTATCGCGCCAGAAGCGCAGCAGGCTATCAGATTTGCAGAGCGTGAAGGAGTTCCTCTGCACACCACAGACCTGTTACAACCAAATTCCCGCGTCGGAAAAATGGCGCAGACTACAGCAGAAAATATCCCTCTGGCTGGCACAAGCGGAATGAGAGCAACGCAACAGGAAGCGAGAAGCCAGTTGGTGCAGAGATTTGCTGATAAATTCGGTGAGTATGATCCAGCGGTTGTTATTGACAGCCTTAAAGCGAAAACATCAGGAATTCGTCGTGCCGCCGGTAATCGACTGGAGCAGGTTCAGAATGCTATGGCTGGAGTAAACATTCAGCCTGCGCGAGCAATTCAGCAGATTGATACAGAAATATCTAACCTGCAGAAGCTTGGTAAGGTTGCTGATAACGAGACTATTTCAAAACTTCAGTCCTATCGTGATGAGCTTGTTCGCAATGCTGGTCCTGATGGTCCGGTAAATCTGGATTTGAAGCAATTAAGCGATCTGCGCAGCCAGTTCAGAATGGACGTGAAGGGTGAGCGACCAGTGTTACCAAACCGTTCCGATGCCGCAATTCAGCGCGTTTACAAGGCGATGACCGACGATATCAATGGTGCCATTGGTCAGAATCTTGGCAACGATACTCTCCGTAAATATCAGCAGGCCAATGCCGTCTACGCTGACGAAGCAGCGAAACTAAAGAATACCAGGCTGAAGAATGTTCTCATGAAAGGCGACCTGACGCCGGAAGTTGTCAACAACATGCTATTCAGCAAGAACAAATCGGAAATTAAGACCCTGTATAACTCAGTTGGTCGTGTTGGCAGGGCGCAAATGCGCAATGGCATCATTGGAAAGGCGATGGAGAAATCTGGCGGATCCCCTGACCAGTTCCTTCGACAGCTTAACATCCTGCAAAACCAGACTGGCATCACATTTAAGGGGCAGGACGCTGCTTATCTGAAAGGATTGAAAAATTACCTGCAATCCACGCAGCAGGCTGCAAAAGCGGCAGTAACAACACCAACAGGGCAGCAAACCATCCCGTTCATTATCGGATATGGGACAGCAATGAACCCTGCGACAACTGGCGCAGCGGTAAGCTACGGACTTCTTACTCGCGCCTATGAGAGCGAGCCATTCAGAAATGCAATACTCAGAATGGCAAACACCCCACGCGGATCAACAGCGTTCGAGAAAGCCATGCAGCAGGCACAAAAGGCCATTAACCCCCTGACTCAGGGGGCTAAGTCTGATGCGCTGTCAGAATAGCTTCGCAAACACCAGGAACGTGCAAAAACCAAATATGTAGAACGCAATATTCAGCATATCTCTTTGCATAAATCCTCCGTAATGGATGGTTATCTGCTGTCTTTTTTATATAGCTTCTTGAGCGTATCAAAGACAATTTTCTTAACCATATCAGATTGTTGTTCTGCCATACGCTCTGCATCGTCAATGCAAACTGATGCAGAGCTTTGTTTATCAAATGATTCCTCAATCGCTGCAATTATCTCTGAGTTCAGCGATCTGTTATTCATCTTCGCACGCTGTTTAATTTTCGCGTGGAGTTCATGCGGAAGTCTCAAGTGAAACTGCGCCTCGTCGTATTTGCTGTACATCCTTGATGCCTCACCAGTTGGGTGGAATGGCATCGTAACCTACTGGATAAATACTCAATAGTACCATTTCGGTATGCAATCACATCATGGTTGCATCATATCATTCGTCTGGAGCAATGAAATGTCAGATATCACCGCAAATGTTGTGGTAAGCATGCCTTCGCAACTCTTCACTATGGCTCGTTCTTTTAAAGCCGTAGCCAATGGCAAAATTTATATCGGTAAAATTGACACTGACCCGGTAAATCCTGAAAACCAGATTCAGGTTTATGTGGAGAACGAAGACGGTTCTCACGTTCCTGTTTCGCAACCAATCATCATTAACGCTGCCGGATATCCTGTATATAACGGACAGATTGCCAAGTTCGTAACTGTGCAAGGTCATTCTATGGCTGTGTACGATGCGTATGGCGTACAGCAGTTCTATTTCCAGAATGTGCTGAAGTATGACCCTGATCAGTTAAGGGGGGAGTTAAGTAATAAACTTATATATGTTGCTATTAATATAGAGCAAGAGGATGTCCCGGATATATTTAATCATGTAATGATTCATGGTAGATATGTTTATGAATCATCCACCCCCACGCTCACCACAGATGGAATATTAATTATCAGGAGCAGAAACGGTAGGATATTTGAATTAAAGAAAACCAGGTCTATTTATGCTTCTGATTTTTGCAATGACGCACAAACACTACAAAAGGCGTATGAATCCGCAGCGTCTATTGGTGCAGAATTCATTATAGATAAATCATTTGAAGGCTTGATGGCTGTGAATGAAGACCCTTTTTCCCCTGGAAATGATGCTTTTAAATCTGTGTTAAGATGCGTAGATAATAGCACTATAAGATTTGAAAAGGATGGGGCATTAAAACTAGCAAATCAAAACAGGCCACAAAGCCATATCATTTACATAGCAAACGGTGTTAAAAATGTAAATATTTATAATCCTGTACTGGAAGGTGATCGGTTAACAAACACATCCGAAGGAGAACATGGGTGGGGGCTTACAATACTTCAATCCTCTAACATTCGTATTATTGGTGGACTATATACCAACATGTTTGGCGACGGAATATACATAGGAATGAAGTGGGGGACTACCGATGGAACGGTTCCAGGAAATATCTATATAGAAAAACCGATCATCAAACAATGCAGGCGTAACGGTATAAGCCTAACGTCAGGTGAAAACATAATAATAGTTAATCCTGAGATTTATAATATTGGTGACTACGGAGGTGTTACAGGTGCTATGCCGAAATCTGGCATAGATATTGAACCAGAGGCAGACGAAAGTGTGCCTGGACACACTGTCCCTCGGCTGATTAATTGTGAAATCTCAAACCCATACATCAATGGTGCGTATACTGGTTTGGAACTTAATATTTTCCCTGACGGTCTTGTAGCTGATGTAATCATCTCTGGTAATACAACACTAACTAATGTGACTAATAGAGGTGTGACAGCTACTAGAGTTAATGGAAATGGTATAGGAAAAATCTTAATTGATAGAGTAGTATTTAAAACGTCTCCTTTAGACTTTTGTGTTTTTGAAATGCTGGGGGATGACCGCCTTTTTGTGGAAATAGGTGAAATTGTTGATGAAACTACTATAGCAGGTGGGGATAAAATAATTAGATTATTACCTAGAACTATTGATCCAATAAGCAGCGGGTTATCTCGAAATTTTAAGAATCTGGTTATTAAAAAATGTACATCTACTATATCAACATTTTTAGTTTTGGCTGGTATTAGTTTAAAAGAGTACTTTATTGATATACATATAGGAAAGGAGGAAGATAATATAACCACATCATTAGCCTATGATAGTGTAGATACTGGCCCTGCACAGATAAGAGGATTTATTGGAGGGATTGCCACAATAACATCTTTTCAAAATACAAAGCTGTTAAATAATACCATTATATTTAACCATAGCGCTAATGATATTGATATAATCGCAAGCAGCACTGGTGATTTCAGAGAGTTAAAAATAATAAGAGCTATGACAATCTCATCACCAAGTAAAGCAATAGGCGTAGCAAATATAAGATTTGTAAGTAACTCTTCAGAAGTAACGCAAGTAGCCACCACTGAATTCGGCTCTTGGATTAAAATAAAAAATAAAGAAGGCATGTATAGTGAAATAACTGGGGCGTATGGTAATTGGATTTTCTCTTAGTTAGCTTTGGTTTTTTGTAGATAGCATCCCCCATCAATCATATTAATGGGGGGTGTGTTTATTTTAACTTTATTACAATAATGTCTTTGGTTGCATGAATGCTATATATATTATTGTCAGAAATTAGATTCCCATTATCTGATATTGATACAGCTTTGTCTGCAGCTGATGGCTCAGCGCTAACAACATCTTTTAGTCCATTTCTCATCAATGTAAAAACTCCGCCATCATATCTATTTGTAAATATAGGTGGCAATATATCAGATATTACTGGAAATATTTTCTTGTTTATGCTTGCGACAGATGAGTTCTTCGCGTAGCCGTCAATAACAATAAAATCGAGATATTTAGCTTTACTATTATTAATATCATTGATCATTTGAAGTGATAAATTATTTTGGAATTTAAATTCTTCTCGTGAAGCATTAATGGTCGCAAAGAATATGGACAGCATGGGAATTGCAATGAATAATGACAGCAAGTAATTAATTCTCCAATTAAGGATCACTGAGCCAATCAAAGGAAGCGCCATTATAAAGACACCAAATCCGATAAATATCCTTGATACAAATACTGGTGATTTGCCAAACACAGACACACCAAAAGAGGAAAAGAAGCAACCAAATATAGATATTGCAATAAAAAATAGTAATTGAAATTTCTTTCGTTTAATAGCGAAAAACACAGATGATATGGCTATTATTGATAGAAATATATAAAGAGGTATTCCAATACCACTATGAAGAGCAACATCAATTTTTCTAACTGCGTTAATTATATTCTCATAAACATTGATGACTCCACCTTTATTTAATTCAACTATTTGAGCATATTTCGAGAAGTTATTGTTTAAAGATAATGATTCAAGTATTAATTTTGAGTATATAATATATGAAGAGACTACACATGTGACAGATAATAGCGCTCTGCTGGCTATTGATGTAAACTTTTCCCCTTTCAATGCTTCCATTGCAACCACTACTGATGCAAGCCCAATGTACACATTTATTGAGGCCTGATACAATCCAAGCGATATTGTTAGGCACAGTAGTGATGATATGGCGAATGTTCTACTTTTTGTAAAAATGAATGGAATAGCAGAAAGTGCAATAGATAAAATCATAAATGCACCATCATATCTAAATAGCATATTAGACAAAAGAAAAGGGTTAAGCATAAATATTGCAAAAGTTATATTAACTATAACCCCATCTTTTGATAGTATATTTTGCAATGCCTTTGTTAGTGATATAACAAGAAGCACAGACGTTAAAACTAGTGGTAGTGGGTAAATATCTGGTATGCTTTCAGATCTAAAGAAAATAAATGATTTATAGAATAAATCTGCAAAAGGCCTTCCATCTTCAGACCAACCATAATATCCCCAATACGATCTAAATACATCATCATAGTAGTAAATATTACATGTTATAATAAAAAACAAAATAACAAATAGTATGAAGTAGTTGATTTTAATTGTTTTATTCATTTTTTCTTTCTCTTAACAATGAATCTAGGTCTATCTTTGCACTCTATGTAAATTCTTCCTATATATTCACCAAGCACGCCAATTCCAATGAGTTGAATCCCTCCTAAGAAAAGAATGGACACAATAAGTGATGGGTATCCCCTAACCGGATTGCCAAAAACCAAAGTGTCGATAATCATCCATGTGCCATATAAAAGAGCCATTCCTGCGACGAATAGCCCAATATAAGTCCACATACGCAGAGGGAAAGTGGAAAAGCTTGTTATACCTTCAAGTGCTAGGTTCCATAATTTCCACCCATTGAATTTCGTGCTGCCAGCTACACGCTCAGCACGGACATACTCAACAACATCTGTATCCCCACCAACCCAACTAAGAATACCTTTCATGAAAAGATTGCGTTCTGGCAGGAGCTTAATATTCTCCACTACCTCGCGAGACATCAGCCTGAAATCTCCAACATTTTCCTCTATCTGCGGATTGCTTATTTTATTGTGGAGCTTATAGAACCACTCAGCCGTTTTTCGCTTCAGTCTGCCATCCGTTGAGCGGTCAGATCGTTTAGCAAGCACCATATCAGCGCCTGCCTGCCATTTTTCAATCAGTTGAGGTATTACCTCAATCGGGTCTTGCAGGTCAACATCAATAGGAATAACAGCATCGCCTGTTGCATGGTCTAACCCTGCAAACAATGCTGGTTCTTTACCAAAGTTGCGCGTAAATGACAGCGGAACAACTAGCGGATCAGAAACAGCCAGAGCGTTAATTATTGACTCTGTAGAGTCTTTGCTGCCGTCATTTATGAAAACAATTTCCACCTCATATGGCTTCAACTCTTCGAATTCACGTACCGTTTTATAAAAAATTGGTATCGCTTCTTCTTCATTGAAGACAGGAACTACAAGAGATATCTTCATTTCGCATCCCTAAAGACAATGAACTTTGAATATACGAAACCGCACACCAGGCTGATGGCGGAGAAAGTGATAAGGGTTAGCATCGGGGGAAGTGCGCATCTATCAGCAGCCCATCCAACAGTTGCACTCAGTGTTCCCATGAACCCGACATATAACATGTAGCGCATCGTTGTAGTCGATGCTTTGAATGTGAATTTTGCATTCGCGAAGAAGCTAAAACTCACAGCCACAACGAAACCTGCGAAGTTTGCCAGAGCCTGATTTGTATGCGCGGCATAGATACATACACCAAAAACCACCCAGTGTATAAGTGTGTTCAGCACACCAATCGAGGTGTACTTTGCAAATAGCTTTAACATTTCTTCTGTCAGCTAATAATCAAAGGCATGAAGTCTATCATCCAAGTCTCAATCGATCGATGACTTGCTGTGGTTGATAAGACAAAACTGAGACAAACAAAGCTTTATACTGGATTGCAAGGCTTTGTGCTCTTCGATAGTGGTTAAGGTGGATCACTCCACATTTTCATCAATCCAGTCCGCCCACCACTGCATCATTTCTCTGCGCTTATCGAGATACTGAGCATGGTTGTAAATACCGCGCACAGATCCGCCGTTGGCATGTGCCAGTTGCACTTCAATAGCGTCAGCAGGCCATTCGTGCTCGTTCATAATCGTGCTGAATTCATGCCTGAATCCGTGACCGCTTTCCAGACCTTCATAGCCGATTTGTTTTATCACAAGCAATACCGCGTTCTCGCAGATTGGCTTCTTCTTATCGTTGCGCCCGGCAAAAACAAACTCTGATACTGGTTTAGTGATGGAGCTTAGCGTAGTGAGAAGTTCAACCACCTGGTCCGACATCGGAACCACATGAATCTTGCGTCCCTTCATCACACTGGCGTCGATGGTGATAATCCTGTTTTCAAAATCGACGTTCTTCCATAGCATGGAACGAAGCTCTTTTGTTCTGAGGGCTGTGTAGCGTAAAACTTTGGTCGCAATGAGCGATACGATACTTCCTGAAAATGTTGCCAGTGCTTTGTTAAATGCCGGGATCTGGTCTGCAGGAAGAAACGGGAAGTTCTTCTTGCGGTATCCTTTCATGGCGTCTGCAAGGTCAGGTGCCGGGTTATATTTAGCCCTTCCGGTGACAATAGCGTAACGAAAAACCTCGCCGCATCTTCTGCGGGCTTTGTTGGCTCGCTCCATTGCCCCGCGATCTTCAAATCTGCGGATTACTTCCAGTAGTTGCATCGGCTCAATATCCTGAATCTCAAGACCGCCGATGATGGGTAAAATGTCGTCATCAAACATTTTGGCAAGTTCAGTTGCATAGCCTACTGACCAGACTTGCTTCTTGTGCTCGTACCATTCCTTGTAAATCGCACTAAAGGAATTGTTGTTAGACGAAGCCTTTTTCGCCTTTACCGGATCGATGCCAACCGAGATGTCTTTCCTCGCAGTCCATGCTTTATCCCTTGCCTCTTGCAAAGTCATAAGCGGATATTTTCCGACGGTCAGGATTTTCTCCTTACCGTCAATCTTGTAGCGAAGCTGCCATACCTTTTTCCCGGATACAGGGACATAAAGGTACAGGCCATTACCATCGAGAAGGCGGTATGGTTTTTCTTTCGGCTTTGCTGCTTCAATCTGCTTAACGGTGAGCATGGGTAAAAATCCGGTGGGTAAAATTATTTTATCCACTTTTTACCCGTCATGGAGTGCGGCTGTCAACGATCTGACGCGAACCATTACGAACTGTGAATCTACATAAGGCTTGATATTCAGGGGATTTTGCGGACTGGTACGGATGGGAGCGAACTGATAAATGGTGTCCCCTGCAGGAATCGAACCTGCAATTAGCCCTTAGGAGGGGCTCGTTATATCCATTTAACTAAGA
>ENA-OWOI01000177-OWOI01000177.1-gut-metagenome-genome-assembly--contig:-NODE-177-length-20795-cov-3.792354_pt1 | contig 20795 bp, 20 predicted proteins | sample MGYA00248258_ERZ651800 | MGnify/ENA primary metagenome ERZ651800 (study PRJEB26908, sample SAMEA4031704) | gut metagenome | biome: gut; feature: normal infant; material: stool | place: China | collected 2015...
ATTGAATCCATTTCAGAATCCTTTGCTTTTGAAATATCTTTTCCATCAAAATATATTTGACCATCTGCAATCTTTCCATTATCAGCTAAAAGTCTCATTATTGACATCATTGTTACACTTTTTCCACATCCTGATTCTCCAACAATGCCTAATGCTTCACCTTTATCTAGATAAAACGAAACTCCTCTTACAGCATGTACTTGCCCAACATTAGTTTTAAATTCAGTTTTTAAATTTTTTACTTCTAATAACTTTTCCATCTGAACTCCTACTCCTATCTCTTATTCTTAGGATCTAGTGCATCACTTAAACCATCACCAAAAAGATTAAATGCTAATATAATTAAGCATATAACTACTGCTGGTGGTACCAATTGATAAGGATATGTATATATAGCTACCATAGCTTCATTAGCTAATGTTCCTAATGATGCTGTTGGAGGAGTAAGTCCAAGTCCTATAAAGCTTAAAAATGCTTCTGTAAATACCGCTTCTGGAATTAATAATGTTAATGTAACCATTATTGATCCTATACAGTTAGGTATTAAATGTCTTATAAGTATTTTAAACTTTGATACTCCAAGTGATCTTGCTGCAAGAACAAATTCTTGTTGCTTTAATTGAAGTACATCACCTCTAACAATTCTTGCCATACCAATCCAATAAGATATGGATAAAGCTAATATTATTGTCCAAAGTCCACTACCACTTTGTCCTGGTTTATTAAAGATAGTCATAAATATAATTACATAAATAGTTAAAGGTATTGAATAAATAACATCAACTATTCTCATTAAGACATTGTCTACTGCTCCACCGAAATATCCTGCAATTCCACCATATAATATACCAATAACTAAATTTATAAATGCCGCAACTACAGCTATTATTAATGAATATCTGGCTCCATTGAATACTCTTACAAAAATATCTCTTCCAAGTGAATCTGTTCCAAACCAATGTTCAGCTGAAGGCTTACTGTTTACTAGTGATAAATTTGTTGCATCATATGTATATTTTGAAAATATTGGGACAAAAATCGCTCCTAAAACTATTAATAAAATAACAACTAAAGATGCTATTGCCATCTTATCTCTTAATAGCCTTTGCCATGCATCTTTCCAATACCCAATACTTGGTCTAACTACTGCCTCAACTTCCTTTTCTTCTGCTGTTAGAGGTGTAAATTCACTTTTGTCTATAATTAATTCTTCCACTTTTACGTTCCTCCTAATTATCTAGCTTTATTCTTGGGTCAATTATCAAATATAACATATCAACAACAAACCCTAAGACTACTAATAAAGTACAATAAAATGCAGTAACACCAAGCAACATAGAGTAGTCCCTATTTGTAACAGATTGTACAAATTCATTACCTAACCCTGGTATTGCAAATATTTTTTCTATAATAAAGCTTCCAGTTAATATACTAGCAATTAATGGTCCTATGTATGTAACTATAGGTATAAGTGAATTTCTTAAAGCGTGCTTAAAAATTATTTTTCCTTTGCCTAGACCTTTTGCTTTAGCAGTTCTTATATAATCGGATTTTAATACATCTAATAACTTATTTCTTGTAAGTCTTGTGATAAATGCTGTAGATGAAGCTGATAATGCAATTACTGGCATAATATAATTTTTCCATCCACTAAATCCAGTAGGCGGTAATAGCTTCCATTCAACACCCAAGAAATAAATTAATACAGCACTAATAACAAAGCTTGGTATTGTTATTCCAAGAGTTACTATAAATACAATTATTGAATCTGCCCATTTACCTTTCTTTAATGCTGCCACTATTCCTAGAGAAATTCCAACGATTATCGATGTCACTACACTCGCCATACCAACCTTTCCTGATGCCGGAAAAGATGTTTCAATAGTTTCAGTTACATTTCTACCAGGGAAAACCATAGATTCACCAAAATCTCCATGAACTACATTTTTCATATACATAAAGTATTGTTCACTTAGCGGCTTGTCTATTCCATATTTAGCCTCCATATTAGCTTTAGCTTGAGCTGTTAACTTTTCACTATCAAATGGACCACCTGGCATAAGTCTCATTAAGAAAAATGTTATTGTAATTACAACCCATATTGTTAATAGACTTGATATTAGTCTTTTGCCAACATATTTAATCAATATATTCCTCTCCTTTTTGATATTAGTATTCTGAATGTTTTATTCATAATCTTGTCTATTTATTTAACAATAAATTAAACTCTGTTTAGTGATTAATTTATCATTATTTAATATCTTTTTACTTTGTTAATCTGTTACCGCTTCCACTATTACAAATCTTCTTTTTTAATATTCTGGAAATAAAACTAAGAATATCACAAAGGAGTTATTAAACAATTTATATTCTTAGTTTAATAACTCCATAGTTATTTTAATTCAAATCTAAAATAAATAATTTAATTTTTTTATATAATATTTAAATTATTCTCCATTAATTAACACATTTATAATACTATTTTAATATTTTTTTGTCAACACGCATCAGATTACAGTATATTTATTCATTTACAATTTCATATTCATTTATAATAAAATGCTCAATTTTAATAACTATCTGTCGCATCATCATCCCTATATCACTTAGAAATAATTACATTCCTATGATTATATTTAAATTAATAATAAAATTTTATAAATTTATACTCATATTTTTCCTTATGAATTTTTATTCAAATTTTAATATTATTTTTAAATTTTTATTCATAAAATTACTTTTTTTTCTCAATATATCTATATAGTCACTGGCAAATTTAAAAATTTATCATTAATTTTAAAATTTCATTTCTAAAGTTGTGTATTAATGAAAATTTTTTAGGTTTTACTTACAAATTTTCACTTTACCATAGTATGTCTTATATAATCCAAATTCCCGCAATTTAGCTTAATCACCCACTGAATCATATTTTAACTATCCTAATTTCTGTTTTAAGCAGTAATACTAATCGATATACATTACTATAACGATTTTTATTATTATACATATTAAAAATTTATGAAAAAAGTGGATTCTTGTTGAATCCACTTTTTTCACAACACAGCAAAGAGGCTATCGCAATTTTGCAACAGCCTCTTTTAAATAACAATTCATTAGTTCTTAATCATCAAAATATAAAACGGATTCCGTCTCTCTACAATATTTTACACACATACATTGCGCTAAATTTCTTGGGCATTTATAGCATAGGCAAAGTAGGTCTTTTCCATTACATTTATTATTTTTAAAATCTACGCATTCTTTACAATTAACTCCATTACCTGCTGGCATAATCTATTCCTACTTAACTAAACTTAAGTAGTCCTCCTTTCTTAGATAATTTCATAAGTTATGTTAACTATTATAAATCTAATAAATATAAAAATCTATAAAGCCTGTCTTTATCTAAAAATTAGGTTCGTCTATGTATATGTATCCATATAAATAATCAGTAGAATATATTTCTCTATATTTAAATGTAGATCCATGCCAAGATGACTCTGATATGTAAATTTTATTATCTTCTATTTTTTCTACTACTGCTACATGTCCACATCCTCCTGAGCCCGGTAATGAGGAATTCCATACTGCTAATGCACCAACTTTAGGTTCTGATCCGTATTTATACTTTCCTATCTTTTTATTTGCACCCCACCATTCATATGCATTCCCATTAAAACCTGCATCATTAGGTGCTTTTCCTGTTAATTCAAACATTCTTCCCCATGCATACCAAGTACAATTTCCCTTTATTTCCTTATTTCCGCTATAAAATGGAGGTGAAAGTTTAGCTTTATAGAATATATTTAGATCTGAATAATAATGATCATCATCTTCTTCTGGTTCTTCTGTTCTTATTGTATCCTTTGATAATGAATCATTTTCTAGATTTAAATCTCCATATGAAAAATCATTTGGTTCATCATCCTTACTTCTTTCTTCTTCATTTTCATTATCATCTTCTTTTTCTTCATTATTATATTTATCATCAATTATTGTAAAATTTTCATTACTACTAGTAAATACATTTCTATCTGTAACTGAAGTAAGATTTTGTGTAGGCTCTTTTATATCATTTGATGGTAATTCGACTGTATTATCAGTTATTTCTTCATTTGATGTCAAAACTCCACTTTCGTTAAAATTATATCTTTTTCCTTCAATATCAACAGTTCCTATCTGCATTACTCCGCTATCATCTAAATAATATTTTTCATTATTTACAGTGAGCCATCCTGTTTGCATTACTCCATTATTATTAAAATAATACCACTTTTTACTATAACATACCCATCCTGTAAACATATGTCCATCATCAGCTAAACAATACCAATTATTATTTTCTTTAATCCATCCAGTCTTCATATCTCCATCGTTATTAAAATAATACCATTTTCCACTTATATATTTCCAACCAATAGTTTTTGTATTATTCTCAACCCAATTCCAAGTTCCTGTAGAATTTTTAATCCAGCTAGCTTGTACAGGACTAGAAATCAAGCAAGTTATTGTTATCATTAAAATCATTTTTTCCAATAGATGCTTTTTCACTAGTTCTAACTCCTTTTAATCCAAATTTTATCTTCAACTTAAATATTAACTCAAAAATGCAATTTTAACAAACATAATAATTACATAATAAAAAAAATGCCTAACTAATGGATATAATTTTCATATAGTTAGACATTTTTTAATATTTTTACATAAAGAAGACTATTATTGCAATGGCTATTATTCCTGGTACACCCAAAAATCCTGCAATCAGTGATGTTATTGGATTAACGGGTAATGAGAAGTTAAAATTTAATCCTATAATATTAAGGTTGGCTCCTATTATATTTACTATATACAATGATATCAATCCTATTATCCCATTTAATATTATCTTCATTGGCCATTTTAGTAACTTTATTATTATAAATAGTAGTATTATTCCTACTAAACCATATATAAAATACTGCTCGTTCATCCTTCAACTTCTCCCTTCTGCATTTCTATTCTGATAAAAACAAATTATTTTCTATTATATAATTTTTACTAACTCTAATTCCGTTTTCTTTTGCTATAGATAATAAATATCCGTATCTTTTCTTTGCAAGATCTTCCGAATAAATAGCAATATCTATAAGCGCATTATCTTCAACATTATTAAACATGTTTCGAGCCATATCAATTTCCATTTTAGCAAGTTGCATATCTCTTAATAGTTTTTCACTATTAAACCTGTAATCCTTGTCCAAAAAGCATTCTTGATTTAAGTAATTTTTATGAATACCTTTTCCATCCATATATATCCCTCCTAAATCTTCTCCTATTATATTTTTATCCAATTATTAGGAGGAATATACTTCATTTTTTTATTTTTTATTGTAACACTTTCCTTATATAAGAATACATTAATTCTATAAGAAGCTTTTCACTCATGTCAAACAAAAACTTCTAACTCCCATCTATGTAACACCTTTTTCATAGGGATCCTAATTTATTAGGGTCCCTTAAATTTCTTTTCTACCCTCTAAAGCTTTAGATAATGTGACTTCATCTGCATATTCTAAATCTCCACCAACCGGTATACCAGCTGCTATTCTAGTTACTTTTATATCCAATGGCTTAAGAACCTTTGCTATATACATAGCTGTAGCTTCTCCTTCAATATTAGGATTTGTGGCCAAAATTACTTCTTTAACATCTTCATTCATTCTTGCCACTAGTTCTCTAATCTTAATATCTTGAGGTCCTCTCCCCTGCATAGGTGATATATTTCCATGAAGAACATGATATACTCCATTAAATTCCTTAACCTTCTCCATCGTCATAATATCCTTTGGTTGCTCAACAACACATATAACACCTTTATCTCTATTAGGATTTGAACACAAAGCACACGGATCACTATCTGTAAAATTACCACATATAGAGCAATATTTAATAGTACCTCTCGCCTGTACCAAAGCATTAGCAAATTCTCTTACTTCATCATCTGGCAAATTCAAAATATGTAATGTTAATCTTTGAGCTGATTTTTTCCCTATGCTTGGCAATTTCGCAAATTCTTCTATCAACTTTTCTATGGCTACAGGATAAAAATCCATCATATTTACATATCTCCCTTCAAAATTAAAACTAAATATTATTAGCTTTTTAATATATCATAAAGTAATCATTGAAAAAAGCATACAGTATTAATATATTTCTATCTACTGTATGCCATAAATAAAATTTAGTTTTAATTAAAATAAGCCGCCCATTCCGCCTGTTAGCTTACCCATTTTGTTAGCTGTTTCATCTTCAGCTTTTCTTAAAACTTCATTTACTGCACTTAATATTAAATCTTCAATCATTTCTACATCATCTGGATCTACTACTTCTGGCTTTATGTTAATAGAAATTATTTCTTTTTTACCATTAGCTTTTACTACTACAGCTCCACCACCAACAGAAGCTTCAAATTCTTTTGTTTCCATTTCCTTTTGCATATCTTCCATTTGTTTTTGAAGCTTTTGAGCTTGCTTCATTAAATTATTCATATTTCCGCCGCCAAATCCGCCTGGAAATCCACCTCTTGCCATAAAAAAATCCTCCTTAATATCTTAAATCTCATTTTTTAATTATAAATCATCTTTTATCAATTCACAAGTTTTAAACTTTACCTTAATCCTCTATTCATCATACACCTCAAAAGGTATTTCGCCATCTAATTTTTGCTTAAGTAACTGTTCTTTATTTTCTTCTATACTATCATCTTCTTTTATTATATATTTTACAGCTACATTTTCATTTAATGCTTCTGAGAATACTTCATTTACAATTTTTTTGTATTCTTCCCTCTCAAGTCTTGCTTTATTAAATGCATATGTCGAATCATATTCAAGCGTAACTATGCCATTTTTAAAACTATAAGGCTTAGCTGTAACAATAGATGCGTATATTATCATGGCTCTTCTACTCTTAAATTTTTCTAATATTTCAGTCCATGCTCTTCCTACATCATCAATTGTAAGCGATGAATTAATGTTTACATCTTCAGGCTCTGAATCCTCTTTTTTAACAACAGTTTTATTTAATGTATTTTTCCCTTTGTTATTAGTAGTATTCATTTTTTCTTGATTTTCACTTCTTGAGCCATCATTATTTTCTAAAATTTGAATTTTCCCACTTTTTAAATTTTCTTCTAGCTTATTTATTCTAGTTAAAATCACTTCACTAGATGTATCATATTCAATTTTGCACATTTTTATTATTGAAAGTTCTAAATATAGTCTGCTTTGCTTACTCATTTTTGAATTATTTTCAGCTTCCTGAAGAATCCTTATAATTCTCATTATTTCTTCAACTCTTATTTTTCTTCCCTGTTCTTTAATAAGAGTTATATTTTCAATGGACATATCAAGTACTTCTTCTGGATTTTTTGTAACCTTAACCATTAATAAATTTCTAAAATGGTTAATAAGATCTTTTATAAATAATTGAATATCTTTACCTGCATAAACCATTTTATCTACTATAAGCATAGCTTTTTCTATATTTCTATCCGTAATAGCATTTGTTATATCAAATAAATATTCATTTGTGACAAGTCCAAGTATACTTATTAAATCCTCATACTTGATTTCATTATCTCCCATTGCTATAGCTTGATCTAAGATGCTTAAGGCATCTCTCATGGCACCATCACAAATTCTAGATATTAGCTCTAAGCTTTTTTGCTCACATTCAACATTTTGTGAATCAGTTATCTTTCTTAATCTTGCACATATTTCTTTTTGATTAATTCTCTTAAAATCAAATCTTTGGCATCTAGATAAAATTGTGATAGGTAACTTTTGAGGATCTGTTGTTGCTAATATAAAAATAACATTTTTAGGTGGTTCCTCTAAAGTTTTTAAGAATGCATTAACCGCTCCAACTGATAGCATGTGTACCTCATCCATTATATAAACCTTAAATTTAGATTCTTGTGGTGGATACTTGGTATCATCAATTATATCCCTTATTTTATCAATACCATTATTTGAAGCAGCATCAAGCTCTGTTACATCTATAGCTAAACCATCATTTATCTTTCTACACATTTCGCATTCATTACATGGTTCTCCATCTCTTAAATCAAGACAATTTAAAGCTTTTGCCATTACTTTTGCAGTCGAAGTCTTTCCTGTACCTCTAGTTCCACAGAAAAGATATGCATGTGCAATTCTGTCATGTATTATTTCGTTCTTTAGTGTAGTAGTTATATGCTCTTGACCTACAACATCTTCAAAATTCTTAGGTCTCCATTCCCTATATAATGCTGTGTAACCCAAAAGGCTCTCACCTCTCTATTTCTTTAAATATATCATTATTATACACTAATGTAATACTGATTAGTATAAATGAATCAAATATTTATATTATTCTCTAAATTAAGTTGTTCACTTTGTTTTTAAAAAGTACATGTTGAAATAATAGAATACTCTATAGAATTATGATCAATAATTCTATTATTAACCAAGTAAGAAAGAGAATATTTTTTAGAGGCATATATAATATCAATGTGACATATATATAAGTTCCTTAATATATCATTATATCATATTTTACTCAAAACATAATTATTATGGTATTATTGTATATTGATAGTTATATTTAGAAAATAACTTTTAAATATGCATATTATAAATCATGTATTAAAAGATAATTTTTACATAATATATATAACTTACCGTTTAATGTTCGGAAAAGCTTTACTTTTAACATATATAATTGCATAAAAAAATCTCAAGAAAGGAGTAGTGCTGCAAATGATAAATTTAAGTGACTTTTTTAAAGAACTTGAATTAACTTATAAAATAATATCTCACTCTGAAGATGAGAAAATTTACATTTCATCTGTTAGTATTGGAATAAATGATATTATTTCCATAAGTAAATCTGTACATACTGGGAACTTTTTAAAAAGTCATTCAATAATACTTAATTATTCTAATATTAAGGAACTACTGGAATTAGATACAAATATAGAATTGCCTGGAGTGATTATCTTTTCAGAAGCTTTTGTTCTACCAGATATGATGACTAAAATAAATTCTTTTATTCAAAGTCATACTGATATTTCAGTAGTTTTAGTTGAGTCCAATATGAAAGAAGAAAATATATATATAAAATTAAATGAGTATATCAATGAAGAGTCTAATTTTATTCAAAAGCTTTTGTATGATGATTATATAAATTTAATAAATTTATTAAATAAAAGTGCTGAAATTACCGACATTGAAGCTATAGCATACAAACTTCTAAAAAACCCTATGATAATAACTGATAAAAGTTACAAAGTTATTGATTATACTAAATCACTTGAAATTAATGATCCTATCTGGAAAATAATAACCTCCAATAAGTATTGTCCATCTAATATAGTTAATATGACAGATTATAATAGATTTTGGCATAGGCTTACTCAAAACGGTCGCCCCCTATTTGTCGACAGTAAAGCTTTTTCTCCCTATGTAAAACGAGCTGTAGCTGAGATAAAATCTGAAAATAGAATTGAAGGTTATATTGCACTTTTAGAGATCAATAAAAAAATAACTGAAACTGACCTTCAAATACTTCAGATGATTTCAGAAGTTATTGCTGTAAAATTCACAAATAATGCAATGGTTTCAAGAGCTTTAGGAGATTTAGAAAATGAATTTATAAAAGAACTATTTTTAGGAAAAATACCAAATGAGACTATGGCATTTAATCAAGCCCAAAGTCTAGGATGGAATATAAGAAAATGGTTTATAGTTTTGGAAATACGAGATAGAAGTGAATCAAAAAATTTAAGCGAAAATTTATATAGCGTTAAAAATGAAATCAGAAGGCTAGTTCCATTTTGTATATATAGCTTTAATGATAAAAAATCATATTGTATTATTAGCTTCGATGATAAAAAAGACTTAAAGAATGTGTACAAAGAATTAGGTGAAATCAGTACAAGAGAACAGCTTATATGTAGTGCAGGTAATGCGGTTGATAGATTAATCTTAATTAATAAAAGTTATGACCAAGCAAAAAGGACTGGTGAAATAGTAGATTGTATCCCCAAAATTCCCCCCCAGAAATTCTTTTATTTGTATAATGAAATAGCAATTTATGATATGATGATGAATCTTAATAAAATGCATCCTATTTTAGGCATTACAAGTAAATCATTATCCCTATTAAAGAAAATTGATGAAAAAGAAGGAAGCGAATATATTATTACCCTCAGAAATTTTTTTGATAATAATCAAAGCATAAGTGATACAGCCAATGCCATGTATCTTCATCGTAATACTATAAGCTATAGACTTAATAAAATTCGTAAAATTATTGAGGATGATTTTGATAATCCTTTAATAAGATTACACATGTATATCTCTTTTATAATAGATGATATAAGTATATAAATTAAATATAAGCATATATTGCTAGGGTAAAAAGCTTACAAATAGCCAATTATTTGTAAGCTTTTTCCTTTTGTAATATTGAACAAAAAAGTTCCTTTCTATTTTTGCATATGTCAAAGGATTAGGAAAATATTATATGGAATTTAATTAATTGTAAAACTTTTAATATATTTTTTAAAAATATAAGGAGGATCAGATAATGAATTTTAAAAAACTTCTACAACCTGGGAAAATAGGTAATATGGAACTTAAAAATCGTATGATTATGCCTGGTATGGGGACTAATCTTGCAGCTGCAGATGGAACAGTCTCTGATGTCATTGTAAATTATTACGCAAGACGTGCTAATGGTGGGGTTGGGCTTATAATAACAGAAGTTTGTTGCCCAGATCCTTTAGGAAGAGTTATTGATGGTGAAATCGAAATAACTAGTGGTAAATTTATGCCTGGTTTAAGTCGTATACCTCATGCAGTTCACTCAGGTGGAGCAAAAGCTTGCCTTCAATTAGCTCATGGAGGTTGCTTTTCTAGTGAAAGTGTTACAGGTATTCAGCCAATTTCACCATCTGGCATAGGTACATTTCAGCTACCTAATGATAATCCGAGAACAATGATCATAGAAGATATTAAAGAATTGATTGAAAAATATGGTTTAGCCGCTAAAAGAGCACGCCAATGTGGCTTCGATGCTGTAGAACTTCATGGAGCTCATGGATATATGCCATTACAGTTTCTATCAGGTTATACAAACAGAAGAGAGGACGAATATGGCGGAAGTTTAGAAAATCGTGCGCGCTTTGCCCTTGAGACTATACGATCTATAAAAAATCATGCTGGTGAAGATTTCACACTTATATACCGTTTATCTGCTGATGAAGATGTACCAAACGGAGTTACTATAAAAGAAGCATGTACTTTTGCCAAATGGGCAGCAGAAGCTGGAGCTGATGCTATTCATGTTTCAGCTGGTACTTGGGACTCAAGATTACATAAGTACTTTACTGTTATGGAAGGTAAAGAATCAGCAAAAGGAAAAAATTTAAGCAATGGTGTTGCTACTTCTATGTGGGTTCCACCAAATTATACACCTAGAGGTACTCTTGTTAACCTTGCGGCAGCAATAAAAAAATCTGTCAATGTACCTGTTATTGCAGTATGTGGTATTTCTCCAGAAATGGGTGAAGATATTATTGAAAAAGGTGATGCTGATTTTATAGCTATTGGAAGACAAACTATAGCAGATCCCGATTATCCTTCTAAAGTTGCTCTAGGAAAGCCAGAAGAAATCCGCAGATGTTTACGCTGTAACGAATGCTTAGGAGAAGTAATGAACAGTTGTGGAATCTCATGTGCTATAAATCCAGAGGCAGGAAAAGAATATGAAAGTTTTGTTAAGATTACTCCTGCTAAAATTAAAAAGAAAGTTGCTGTTATTGGTTCAGGGCCTGCTGGTATGCAAGCAGCTATAACAGCTTCTGAAAGAGGTCATGATGTAACTCTATTTGAAAAAAAAGATCGTCTTGGCGGTGCTCTTTATTATGTAGCAATTCCTGACTTTAAGCAAGATTATAAAGATTATAAGGATTATATTATAAACACTGTAAATAAATGTGGAGCAAATATTGTAACCGGTATAGAAGTAACTGCTGATGGCATTAAAGATGGTAAATTTGACACAGTTATTGTTGCTACTGGCGCTGAAACTTTTAGACCTAACATTGAAGGAGCTAAAAATCCTAAAATCTATGATCCATTAGAAGTATTAGATGGAAACATTCCAAGTGGTGATAACATTATAGTATGTGGTGCAGGAATGATTGGCTGTGAAGTATCTATGTTTCTTTCAGAAAAAGGAAAAAACATTACTATGATTGATAGGCTACCTGAAGCTGCTCCAGATTTACCTATATATACAAAATGGGTGCTTAATTCAAAATTAGCCGAGCTTAATGTAACACAAAAATTAAATCACCAAATCATTGAAATGAACGAAACAAATGTAAAATGTACATTTGATGAAACAGAATTCACTTATAATAGTGATGCAGTTATATGTGCACTTGGATTAAAATCAGTAAGAAATCTTACAGATGAACTTAGAGAAAAATGTTCATCTATGGAAATTATTACTGTTGGAGACACAAATAAACCGAAAAAGATAATGCAAGCTGTACACGAGGGATTTCATGCAGCTAGAAGAATTTAATGAAACTTTTTTATGTAAAAAAGAAAGGAATAATATATGATTTCAATAAATGAATTAAATAGCATAAAAACTTTATCAAGCATACAAATTAATTTAGCTAAAGAGTGGGCTTTATATGCTATTGTAGAAAATAATACAGTTGTTTGGCAAGTATGCTCAGATTCCATTAAGGAATATGAATTAAAAATCAAAAATAATATTAGTGCCAATAATTCAGTTAAAGCTTCTATTAAAGAAAAAGAAGTAGTATCAGAAAATATTCCTGCTTCTGTCTATGGATTTCGAATGAAAATCACTTCAATTCCAATTACAAATGAAGAAGGAATATGTAATGGAGCATTTGTAATACTTCTTCCAAAGATACACAATATCGAAAAGTCATTTAAAGAATTTGCACCGATGATAACTGAAATGTTCCCTGAAGGGGCTTTTCTTTCATTATCTGATGGTCATTACATAGTTGAAAAACAACCTTCCTCAAAATTTGATATGCCTGCTATTAATATCGGCTTTGATATAACAGTAGATGATACTTCTGTCAAAGCTATAGAAACAGGTGAAATCCAACGTGTAGATATTGATACATTAGATTACGGTTCTCCCGTTAGAGTTCTTGTTTATCCACTACATGATGATGAAACTAATGAAGTTGTTGGAAGCATGAATGTTATTAGACCAAAACAAACTGAGTTAACTTTACGTAATATGTCTGAAAATCTTCAAGACAGCCTTACAGGTATATCATCGACTATTGAGGAGCTTACTGCTTCATCTTCATCAATTCATGAAAATCAGCAGCTTCTTAACAATGATATTGACCAGATAATAGAAGTTTCTAATGAAATTGATAATATAAGCTCCTTTATTAAAGAGCTGGCTAATGAAACTAAGATGCTTGGTTTAAATGCAGCTATCGAAGCTGCCAGAGCAGGTGAAGTAGGCAGAGGCTTTGGAATTGTTGCTCAAGAAATTAGAAGATTATCTGATGAATCTAAAAGCACTGTACCTAAAATTCAACAATTAACTAATGAAATAAAAAATAGAGTGAACGAGGTACATAATAAAAGTCAATATTCACTTTCTGCGACCCAAGAACAAACAGCTGCAACAGAAGAAATTTCTGCCAGCATACAAGAAATAGCTGCATCATCAGATGAACTAGCAAATATTTCCATGAAATTGTAATAAAAATAATTTCTCTCTCTGAAAGATACAAATTAATCTTATTGAATTGCAAAAAGCCCTCGATTTTTCGGGGGCTTTAAATTTTATGAATTAAGCAATTATTAGTGGAGCTTTTTCGTGATATATATCCCCCTCTTTTATCTAACAGTTATTAATCATTTATTATAACTCAATATTTAACTATGATATAATATTATCGAAATCTAATTTAGAGGTGAGCTTATGACAACACATTTTATATCAAAAACAGATAAATTATTTAAAGATACACTAAATGATATTCTTACTAATGGAATAAGTACCAAAGGTCATAAAATAAGACCACAATATAAAGATGGCACTCCAGCGCACACAATATATGTAAATCAGGTTGTGGAAAAGTATGATATATCTAAAGGAGAATTTCCAATTACTACACTTAGACCAATCGCTTGGAAATCTAGTATCAAAGAGATATTTTGGATATATCAAAAGGCCTCAAACGAACTTTCTGTATTAGAGGAAATGGGTATTTCGTGGTGGGCCGATTGGGAAATCAATGGTACTAGAACGATTGGGCAAAGATATGGTGCTACTATAAAAAAATATGACTTAATGAATAAACTATTGAATGGCTTAGAAAACGAGCCTTATACTAGAAGACATATTATAGATTTATATCAATATTCAGATTTTGAGGAAACTGCTGGTTTGTATCCTTGTGCATTCCTTACAGTTTGGTCTGTTAGAGGAGATTATCTTGATGTAACACTTCATCAAAGAAGTTCAGATTATTGCACTGCTGGTCATATAAATAAAATTCAATATGTTGCATTAATGATGATGGTAGCAAGGCATGTTGGTTTAAAACCTGGTGTTTTTATGCATGTTGTTGATAATTTACACATCTATGATAGACATATAGAACAAGCAAAAGAATTATTATCTAGAACACCTAGTAGTAAACAGCCTAAACTAATACTTAAAGAAGGTAAAACAAACTTCTATGATTTCACAATTGATGATTTTGAAATGATTGATTATGAGCCTGTTAAACCACAATTAAAATTTGAATTAGGAATATAATGACATAAGTAATTTAGTTGTCGCTATGCATTCATATAAGGTTATAGATTTAACTTACTTTCAACAACTATTAAATTATTCAATTATTGAAAGTTCATATTAATTAGGAATATAGCGCACCTTGAATTAATCATGAAATTAAAAACTTCTATGATTTTACACATAGCCATATAAAACTTATTGATTACAAACATGGTAAAACAATAAAATGCCAGCATCATTTTAGATATTTTTATCTTTCAAAGAAAATTAAAGGAGTGATATAAATGCTATCATTAATAGTAGCTATTGCAAATGATAATGTCATAGGAAAAAATAATAAGCTTATATGGCATATTTCAGATGACTTAAAAAGATTTAAACAAATTACTTCTGGGAAAAAAATGATTATGGGGCGAAAAACTTTTGAATCACTTCCTGGAGTATTACCAAATAGAGAGCATATAATTTTAACTAGAGATAAAAATTATACTGTAGATTCAAATCAAGTAGCAATAGAACATGATTTTGATTCCATATTAAAAAAATATTTAAATTCAGAAGATGAAGTTTTTATAATAGGCGGAGCAGAAATATATAAACAATTCCTCCCACATTGTAATAAACTATACATTACTAAAATCAATCATTCTTTTGAGGGAGATACTTATTTCCCTGAAATAAACTATAAAGACTTTAATATTGAATATGAATCTGAAAGTTTTAATGATGAAAAAAATGGCTTTACTTATAAATTTGTTAACCTCATTAGAAAATAATATATTAACCTAAAAAACAATACCATATAAAAATCCAATTTATATAAAAAGTAATATATATTCCTATATTCCTAAGAATCTATATTTTTAAGAATATAAATTCTTAGGAATTTTAGAATATATATTCTTAAGAATTTGCTTATTCTATGGGCATTTGAAAGATTGAAAAGCATATAAAAATAAAATAGGACAAGAAAATGAGGGATTCCATAATGAAATTCCCTCACTTTCTTGTCCTATTGTGTCCTATATTGTTAATCCTATTGAAGAATAACCTAATTTTATCATATTTTAATTTCAAAACAAAGTTAGAACCATGCACCTCGCTTCGTTAAAAGCCCTCCATACGTTACTTCTACAGTTAGCTCAGACCAGATTAATCCACGGCACACGGAAGTGACCACTTATCGCTGCTTCCTTCCGGACCTGACGAGGTTCATGGGCTTCAGTTGCGTGGGACCCAGTCCTCAACACCACTTATAAAAGTCAGACTATAAAAGACTTATACCTAAGCGAGGAATTCAACCTTGCTATAGCGGATTGCAAGTTACAGGGCACCGCTAACTCCCCATCTAGCATGGCAATGGTGGTATGCCGAGGAATTGCACCTCATTACTTTTTAATTTTTTTCAATTATTAAAGTAACGTCCCTTTTGGACATCAAACCATATTAAATCCTTGCTACATACAGTATCATTATTAGATACTTACTCATAATAACATATAAGAATTTTAAATTCAAGGAAATTGTAAAAATACTTAAATTTAAAATTAGAAAGTTTTTAAAATTTTATTCTTTTATGCAATAAATAATAATTAATGTATATAAAATACATTAATTATTATTTATTACTTTATCTAAGAATTCCTTTCATCTGTCACTTTTAGGTGCTGTAAATATTTCCTTTGGATCTCCTTCTTCTAATATATATCCTTGATCCATAAATATAACCCTATCCGCAACTTCTCTAGCAAATCCCATTTCATGTGTAACAATCACCATTGTCATTCCTTCTTCTGCTAGATCTTTCATAACCTTAAGAACTTCACCTACCATTTCTGGATCAAGTGCTGATGTAGGTTCATCAAATAACATAATTTTAGGATTCATCTCTAAAGCTCTTGCTATTGCAACCATTTGTTTTTGACCACCAGATAATGTGTCTGGGTAAACATCCTTTTTATCCTTTAATCCAACCCTATCTAATAATTCTAAAGCTTTTTCAATAGCTTCTTCTTTGCTCATCTTTTTTAATTGTACTGGAGCAAGTATCATATTTTCTAAAACTTGCGCCGCCACTCAACAATGCCCCAAATTACACCCAATATAGGGAAAACCAGAATCACTACAATAAAGCTACACTTGAAAGGTATATTTAATTTGCTTTCCAGCGTTTCAAGTGTTCCGACAGCGCCCAAAAGCGAAACTATATATAGTAAAATGTTGAGTAAAACCGCATTTCTGTTTTTCTTTGATTCGTTTTCGATGGTCATATATGAAATTTTAAGTCTAGTTGCTTCTTTATGATACTGATACGACTTGGTTTTATAAATATAGCTAAGTAGATTATGGGTTTCAATAGGTACTTGTGGGGCAAAAAATAAATTCTCCAAATACAAATCATTACGCACAACTTTGTTCATATCTAGTGTTATATCTGCATTGATGATTTGAAATAGGTATATGTATAATTTAATGGACTCCAGCATAATTCCATTATATAAAGGAATATCAATGTCATCTGGATTATAATTTTTGATAATACTTGCACCGTCTTGGGGATAATATTCATAATTCTCCGTAGTGCTAATATTTTCGAGTGGGGACGCTAATTCTCTCGTACCTATTAAGTTGCAAAAATATTCTGTTAGATTGTCAATTTCATTTGATAAAACTAGCGTACTATGTATAAATGAATACTCCTGAGCCTCAAATCTTTTACCAATCATTTCAGAGAAAAAGCCACTAATATTGTTATATATTATCTCTGAAATTTTATCATTAGATGACGTTGTACTTTCATCTCCAAAGTACTGATATTCGTTGACAGTCAATAAATTATAGTTACCCATTTTGCCGAAAACATCATCTCTTTTAAACGGAATTCCTGTTTTAAAGTCTATGACCTCAAAAGTAACTATTAAAACTCTATTCATTGAAAATATCACGGGGTCAATCTGAAAAAAATTTTCACCGATATGGACAAGAAAAGATTCCATGCAGATTAGAGAGTCGATATTAAAATATGATAAATCCGCTAAAACAGATTGAGCATGGAGCAATTTCATGCAAAATCCTGTGCTCTCTATAATTTCTTCAAAATCTTCAATATCTTGTTTTTCATTGATAGGATTAAATGAAAAGGAAGTGCTTTGATGGACATAATTATACTCTGTACTTAATCTTAACTTTCCTTTTGACGATATGAGTTTGTCACCCATCAATACATAGTTCAGATGATGTTTTTCCAACAACGTATCAAATTGTTGCTTCTGCTTAAAGAGTAGTTTAGATTTCGAATATCGCGTTGTTTCATATGCACTCATAAAAACGATTGTATCACCCATCAACCCCCCCCATTTCAAACGCTATTTATTATGCTGATTATGACAGAAAAACAGCAGAGTGTAAAACTCGACTGTTTTTCTATCTGTTAAATATAAAGCAATAATCCGAACCCCTCGCCAATCGGCACTAATGAGCTCGGATTATAATGCTTTGGCGGAGAGAAGGGGATTTGAACCCCTGATAGAGTTGCCCCTATACACGCTTTCCAGTGATTTATACTATAAAGTTAGATTACTACTAGCTTAATATAATAAAACTGAAACGCCTTCTCATGTTTCACCGTTACGTTACAACAAACTTATATAACGCTTATATCTTTCTTTTAGAATATATATACTTCCTCTAATTGTCAATCATTATTTTATAAAGTCGTCAATATATTTTGATAAAATAACGTGTCTTATAAATGTTGACATATCCATCAACTGACATCTTGAAAGTTTTTTAATTAAATCTTTTTCAGTAGGTGTCACCCTAACATAAATTCTTTCTGAACGATAACTATCATATTGTTTGTCCTGTTTTTGTTCATTCCAAAGCTTAATTATTTCTATTATTTCTCTTATCATATAACACTCCCCCACTTCTCTTTTAAAGTATTTTTACGTCCAAAGTGATAAAAGAGTTTGTCAGTGTACGCACAATGTACGTATCCTTATATAATATGTTTATATCATGAGAAAAATAACAAGGACGGTGATAAAACTCCACCATCCTAAATAATTATTTAATTTTATCGGCTATTTCATCAACTTTATTTTCAATCTTATCAACCTTAGAATTAATAGTGCTTATTAGTGACTGATTAGTTAATACAAGTTGAATATTAGTTTCGGTTATCTTATCAAGTGTTGTATTAATTCTTTGCCACATTTGATATATAAAAAATCACATCACTATACAACAAGTGACAGGAAATCCAAAAGAACTTATTAAATTATTTATATCCATTTATTTATACCTCCTCTACTTTCTTGTACAAATTAAATCTATACTTGCAACTACAATGCCATCAACTTTAGTACTCAATGTCACAACCTCACCATCTCCACAAGTAGTTGTTAGTATAGATTGTGATTGATTACTACTAACTATTTCAGCCAATTCAGCTTCGACACTCATTTCATCTAACTCCCAACTATAATTATCTGTTGGCAAATCTGGACTAATAGTATAGGTTGTTTGCTTACCTTTTATTAAATTTGTATTACCAGTAATTATATATGTAACTTGTACATCATTAACAGTTAAATTAATAATCTTAGTAACTCCTTGCCATTCCATTATTATAGTAGTAGATCCCTTTACAATACCATTTACGAGTCCTACTGTATCACAAGTTGCGATTGAACTATTTCCACTTATATAAGTAATAGTTGCATCTTGTATTTGAACTCCATTTTTCATACAAACAGGCGATAATTGTACGTTTGAACCCATATCTATAGAAATATCATCACAATTTATTGAATATTCATCTGCTTTAGCAACATTAACAGTAATACTAGCACTTACAGTATTATAAGTTGCAGTAATATTAACCGTACCTTCTTTTATACTTTTTATAAGTCCAGTAGTTGATATAGTTGCAATAGTATCATTTGATGATTTATATGTTATTGTAGGTTGGGTGTCGATAGTATCGTTATCCTTACAAATGCAACTCATGGATATTTTATCCCCCACTTTTAAATCTATTGGATTTTCATTATTAATTGTAATTGAATATGTATGAGTATTCATCATTGTTTGGAATTGCCCATAACATTTATATAAATTAGGTATAGTATTATCTATAGATACAACGTGATATTTTGCATTATTCCAAACTAAGTAGTCATCAATGGCAACCTTATTTAATACTATAAATTCAAATTCATCTTTTAGAATCATATAATAGTCAGTATTCTGCAATAATTGTTTTTTATATTTAACTAAGCCTTTAAAGAATTTACTAGGTGTATGTTCACTTGTACTCCCTTTAGTCCAACCTATGTCTTGACCATAATCATTTATTTGTTTCTTTACTATATTCAATATAGTTATATTATTATCCATTCTGAAACCTCCTTAATTGAAGAATAATGGATTTATATTTGAATATCCTTCTTCTTGCTCTATTTGTTTTAATGTTAATATCTTTTCATTTAATGATGTTATTCTCAAAGCTATGTATTTATAGGCTTGATCTATAGTTGCAATGTCAGTTGTCTGTATCTTTCTCATGAGGTCTACGTCATTTGATAGTGTTTCTAATACTAATACATTGGTTTCAAGTAATTTTATTTGCATTGTAGCTTTATCATAGTTTCCTGTAGGAACTAAGTTATTTTCTTCAAGAAATATTGAATATTCTGCATCTGTATAATATTCTTTGTTTGATAATTGTAATTTTAATCTTTCTAATACTTTCATTTATATTACTTCCTTTCTATTTTCGTTATCGTTTGAAACGGTATCGGATTTTTACAAGACAAGCTAGTCGTTGTGAGATGGTTTTATTATTCTTATATCCCACCCTTTTTTCTATTATTTATTGATAGAAATAAAGGGCTAGAATACTATGGTTTAAGTGATGTTATAATCATTGAGTCAATGTA
>ENA-OWOI01000179-OWOI01000179.1-gut-metagenome-genome-assembly--contig:-NODE-179-length-20640-cov-37.201332_pt1 | contig 20640 bp, 40 predicted proteins | sample MGYA00248258_ERZ651800 | MGnify/ENA primary metagenome ERZ651800 (study PRJEB26908, sample SAMEA4031704) | gut metagenome | biome: gut; feature: normal infant; material: stool | place: China | collected...
ATGTTCTTGATGTAGTCTAATGACGTTGTAGCACTTTTTTTAGAAGCACGTGAACCTTTACATATCCTGTAACGTCCTTTGAAACGCAAGTATTCATCATATCCACCACCAACCATTTCTCTAAATGATATTTTCTTTACGTTCTTATTCATCAATATCATCTACAATCACAATAGGAATAGCCCCTTCAACTTCTACTTTGTCAGTGAAGAGCCTATATCTTTTACCTAATAATTCGGCTGCCTTTGTTCTTTCTCTTTCATCAGGGGGCTTTTGTATAACCTCTTGCACACCATCACCAGCCATTGCTAAAACACTTGATTTAGATTCACCACGCATAACGCTTGTTAGATACTTCAATACTTCATCCTGTTTAGCAATTAATGAATCTTCTTTTTCTTGCATACGTTCTTCAATGTAATTTTTTATGTACGGTTTTGACATATTCTCATTTCCTACTTGTCTTGCTGCTTTCTTTGAATATCCCGCCCTAATAGCTGCCTGTGTCGCATTCAAGTCAATAAGATATTCATCACAAAAACGCTTTTGTTTAGCTGTCATTCTAGTTGCCATCATGCAACACATCCTTTCATTTTGATTTAATTCACGTTTATTCACTCATTAGATACAACTATCATTTTAGATTTTATAAAAATAGGAGATTATCAAACACGAGAAAAAAGACATTTGCAATGGAATAGTAGTTTTTATTATTAGTTATTTGTAATTTAGATAGTTGTATCTAATCAAAAAATAAACAAAACAAAAAAGCTATCAACGGTAATAAAACCAATTGATAACTTTTTTATAGTCGCATCAGGTGCAACCATTTCTTTTATTTAAAAGCGAATCAATATAATGAAAAAACAAGAAGAAAGGTGACTTTATATACTGTTTTATATGTTAAGAGATAACCCCTACAACACATATACCTCAATTACATTAATTCACTATAATCATTTTATCACAATAATATGCAAAGTACACAACAAAAAAATGCACAAAAAATGCATCTTGTCAAGTCCTATGAAAACGAGTTAGCACAATCTATTGTTTCACCTGTTTTAAGATTCATCAATTTCAATCTATCTTTATAGAACATTCCAGTTTCATAGGTAATATATGAATCAATAACCTTCCAATCACAACCACTCAAACTAATTACATCATCAATTTTTAATTTCTTGATTTTCATTTATGTATCACTCCTGATAGTATGTTGTATATATTATATCATCTTAAAACAAAACAAGATGCCCATTAATTTGGACATCTTTTTTATGAATACAATTCTTTAATTACATCATCGCTAAATAGGTATATAGACAACTTCTTAACAAGTCTGCTTTTGTTTCTTCCAATTGTTGTTTCATTAACTGGTGTTTCCCATTCGCTAGCCACTGCATAATGTTTTTTGCCATTGAAATAACATTCCTCAATAACCTTGTAATAAGGATCACCTTTAATTGTCTTTAAAGCATTATCAATCAACTTTATAAAGTTTGATGTAACTGCAATAGATGATTCTAATTCAGCGATAGCAGCATCATTCTTTTCCTGTTCTGATGGTATATACTTAAATCCAGTATCTTGGGGCATAGGAAGAAATGAACAGCTTGTTTTTGATATTCCAACTTGTTTAATTTGTTCAATCATTTCTTGTTTATCCTTTACAACTTCTTTGAAATTGTTGTAATTATATAAAAGCTGCTCTGTTTTTTGATATGTATTCATATCACTTTTTTTAATCATTTTTTGCTTTAATAACTCATTAACCGTTTTTGAAACAGTATCATCAATCAATTTTTCAATTTCTTTTTTCTTTGCCATTATTAAGCAGTACCCCCAACTCAATCTCCAATTTTCTAATATATTCATCAATGATGATTTTTGAACATTTAGGCTTTACAAACTGTCTTTGCTCATAAAGATTCAGTAATTTGATCATCAGCACTTTTTTGTTTTCCATCTTCTTTAATTTCCTTCCTGATACTCCATAGCCTTAGTTGGCGGGTAAAGTTGACCCTCAATAAATCTTTCCCGAACAAGTTTACCGCTTGATAAATCAAACCATCTATAATATTTTGTACCCGCTCTTATAAATGCATCTGTTAATCTAAAGCACCGTTTTCTTTTATCATTCCATAGCCACATATTAGGTTTTAAATCTTCAAACTTGTATGGTTCAATAAAGTATAATTGTCTTCTTAGTTTATCATTCGAATCACTTAATTCTTTTGCTTTATCAATGCAGTTTTTTAATTGACCATCACAAACTCCCCAATTATGATATAGCATCTTAATATAGTCTATTAATTCATTTTTTGTTAAATTTTTTAAAGCGCTATCACTATGCAGCTTAAAGTGCTTAAATTCCGATGTATTTTCTTTTGGTTCAAAATGTTCTTCGATTAATTGGTTTATAACTAATTCATCATTTGACATTGTGCATCTTAATTTAAATTTACATTTATCACATAACTTTCTTTGTTTACACTCAATTAAATGTTCTAATGCTATTTCACATTCTTCTTTACTATGCATCTTCTTCCATCCCCATTAATTTATCTTGTATAATTTCTAGTTTTTTTATAGCAATATCTATATGACCCATTGCCAAAACATCCAATAAATCAATTACTTCATCAACTTCTTCTTTTATTACGTCTAAAACCTCAAAATGTTCATCGATTTTCTTTATCATTTCCTTTTTAAAACTAGGAAAATAACAACCACAACCACTATGTTTATAATTGTCACAATCTCCACACCAATGAACTTGGACTTCGTTTAATAGTCCTAACGCCATTTTTTTATCAAATTTTTTATCTTTAAAATCGTTATCATGTTTTTCTATTGTTGGTAAATCAAACCATTCTTTTTTATCTTTACTCAACATTTTCTTTCAACCACTCTTTCCATTCCTTAAAGTTCATACCTACTTGCCCCATGCCTCTTACATAAGATAAGTTTTCTAATTGTTCACACGCTTTATCTAGCGCTTTTTCTAAATCTTCGCAATGATTAATCAATTGAACTAACTCAAACACATTATCATCGTTTAAGGGGTTAAGGATATGATAAGATAAATTCTGCAAAGCAGATACCGCACGTTCTCTGTTAAATGTATATTTATTTAGGACAACAGCGTGTTCAATATGTTTTGATACTATACCTCTAAGAAAAGGTAATCTGTACGATGCATATTTAACATAATTATTTATTTCATCAAGCTTTACGCAATCGAAATATTCACCTTTTAGAGAATACATAAATACCTCGTACATTCCACGTTTTTGGCACTCCTTACAAGTGCACAAACTTAATTCTACAATTTTGTAATCTGTAGTGATTCCATATAATTTATTTTTCATCATATCCACCTCTTTTCGCATTTTTTACACTCATAAACAACCTTGTCTATTTCCATATCTAAAAAAATAGAACACATCTCCCCACCACAATTGGGACATTTTAATTTAAAGAATTCTTTTATTTTCTTAAACATCAAATCCACCCCAGTTCTTTACATTGTTGATTAATTGCTTTCAACATATTCATGCTAATGTGACCACTTGAGTCGACAGCAACTTCTTTTTCATTCTTTTTTATAAAAGAACAAGTCCTAAATCCACGCTCATAAATGATACTGCATTGACTTTCATACACTTTCTTCCACCTCATTATTTTATATTTCCAACTCTTAACGGGTTATAAAATTGGTTTGCAATTTCCTTTTTAACATCTTCAAGATCAATAGTTACTTTTACATTTTCACTAATATAAATATCTCTTAAATCTCTTTTTCTAATCATTGGTGCAACACAATCAGCTTTCATATCCATAGCATAATCCGCATGATGTTGTAGTGGTAATTCAGCTAATGCACAAGCTACCATTCTTTTATAATTACAAATGCTTCGTTTTTTACACACTTTACATTTTGTTGCTAACATTGTTAAAAATCTCATTATTTAAACCTCATCGTCGTCGATTATTATAATATCTCGTGGCATTTTAAATACATTATTGCTATGTGTTTCGATATGTTTTTGTATCATATCCAAAACTTTAACTGCTTTTTCTACTGACGAATAATTACCCATTGGAGAGTAATGTTCTTCATTATTTCTTAATTCATAATTAACTAAAATATTATAATTATTGTTATCGCAACCCACATCAAAGGATTTGCACAACAACAATGATTTTTTATCTTGACTTCTAATCCAAATTCCCATCTTCAATTACCTCACAATTGCTTAATATTTCATCGATGTTGCAGGGTTCTTCATCTGCCCACTTAACAAATTTAAACAATTCTTCAAACACAATCATAAATTTGCCACTGTAATCCCAAGAAAGTTCGTCTTTCCATGGTATATTTCTATACAGAAACACACAACCATCATTATCTCTTGCAATAAAATTGTATCCATTCTCTTTAGCAACTTTTAAATATTCATATTCAAATTTTGATAATTTAACAGGTTTTTTATATTCTTCTAATAAATTCATCAGCGACAATCTTAAGCATTCTGAACACGTAAAACTGCTACAACTGTTCTTGTTATCGTGCAAATTTGTCGTAATCTGATGTAACCAACATTCGAGATAATCATCACTGTTAGTGTCATGATTTTTAATCTCGTCTTTAATCTTTTCTATCTTTAACATTCTTGTTTTCCTCTCTTTCCTTCTGTCCTAAATAATCAACGATTAAAATTGTTATTATTGCTTCTGCTACAATGGTTAGGATCACCCCTAACCAAAAATCACTTACTATCATCTTTATGCCCTTCTAGTCTATTTTGCTTGTTTAAATTTGATTCAAGTTTCATTTTTTCGGTTAAGGTTGTAATTCCCAGTGCTTCTTTTACTTCAAGAGGAATAGCCTGCATTTCCTTTTCGTGCTTTGCTCTAACCTTGTATGATCTTTGAAAATTTGATGCTACAACAGTATCAATTTCGCTAGTATCCATCATGGACCATTCAAAAAGCTGTCTAGGCGAACCAACAAGGCTTTTAACTACAGGCGGCAGCTTTTCAAATTCTTCTGCTGCATGATAACCGCTATTCCTTAATGCAGCTTTAACCGTTCCCCATGCTTCTATTTCTGTTAACTCATCTTTGGCAGTTAGCTTATGCATTTTGTTTTTAACCTGTCCTATATTAGGCGCAAATTCTCTTGTATCACTGTAAATGATTGATTTAACAGTTCCTGCAACCAGTTGAACAGGGTCATCTTTAAATGCTTCACTCCATAAATTTAAGAAGTCATGTGACTGTTGAAGTGACCATCCCTTGAAACTTTGCGGATAGTTTAATTTTAAGATTGATAATATATTTCTTGTTTCATCGTAATTCATTTTTTATTTCCTTTCGTCTTAATTTGCTTTATTTTGCGTTTTTAAAATGCAAACCCATCATCAGTAGAATTATTAATAACTGGTGCAGTTTTTTTATTATAGGATGGTTTATCCTGTTCACGAGATAACCACGCATTAATAAATCTTTGAATTCCTTTTTTAGTCTTTCTTTTTGCAGGATTAGCATTTGACCAGCCTTTCATTTTTCTAAGCTCTTGAAGTACATCAACATTTGGATATAGTTCATTCCATTCATCAACCATACTTTGATAGATCGGATATTCTGATTTGTCATTTAAAGTTATAGTGATAATAGATGGTTCGATAGGTGTTGGCTCATGAGTGATTTTATCGCTCTGAGCAATATATATATCTTTTATTTCTTTATCTTCTTCTTTATCTTCTTCTTTATCTATATCTAGTGAGCTAACATTAACTTTACTGTTAGTTTTACTGTTAGTTTTACAATCGTTATTTGCTAACTGTTTCTGTTTTTCTCTGTACTTTCTCATATAATCTTTCATGTAATTTTTCTTTTCTTCCAATTGATCGAGATTTTGATGTTTTGACCAATTTGGAATAGTAATTACATCATTGATAAGTTCAATCATTCCAAATTTATCGAATGTATCTAATGCTAATCTAACAGTATTAATCGGTCTTCTAAATATAGTAGCTAACATTTCGTCAGTATAGGGGATTCTATCATTCATGATAAATACACCCCTGTTATTATTTTTCCCTGAAAGGCATAATAATTTAAACCAAATTACTATAATGCTATCAGCTTCAGGCAAGCTCTCAATCAACAATATTTTTTCATCATCAAATATATCTGTAACGATTTTTATCCATTTTACATCAGCCATTTAACCATTCACCTCTAAAACGGTAGATCATCGGGGGTTATATCAAAACCGCTATTGTCGTTTTCAAAACTGTTTTGATTGTATGAACTGAAATTGTTATCAGCTTGCGATTGATTGTAATTTTGTGATGCGGGTTGACTGTTTGCATCTTTCTTTGTATCGAGGAATTGAACATTATTGCAGAGGACTTCTAAAACAAAGACTTTTTGCCCGTGCTGATTATCATAACTTCTACTTCTTAAAGCTCCTGTAATTCCTACCTTACTGCCTTTAAAACAGTATTTTTCAACGTTTTCAGCTAGTTTATTCCAGGTTACACACGGTACAAAATCCGCATCCTGTCCATCTGCGCCTTGAAAATTTCTATTTATTGCAAGGTTAAATGCTGTTACTGCTGTACCCTGCTTTGTCCTTCTAAGTTCGGGGGCTTTTGTAAGCCTTCCTATCAAATTCACTGTATTCATCTTTTTTTCTTCTTTCTAAATCATTTTTTAATAGTTTTTCTTCATTATCTGCAATGTAAAGATACTTTGAAATGCTAAGACCTGAAGCCTTCCAGCGATAATAACCGTATTTTGTTTGTCTTAACCTTGCCTGCGTGATATTACACGTGGCTGTTTTAATTTCTTGTGCTTCTTTATACATTGCTAAATCTTTTTCAGTTATCTTCATACCACCATTTATTCATTATTTGCTGCTTTTCATAAGCTACTTGCTTCCAGTAGTTTCTATCACTAATCAATTTATCTATCGCTAGCAGCAAAATAACTATAATTGCAATCAGTATCACAATTAAAACCATCTAAACACCTCTATTCTTCATTTATTTAAAGCCTGTTAAGAGGTTTTTAACTTTCGATAATTTATACCTATTTAATTAAAAACCTCTTACAAGCTAAAATTTAAGTTTCTTTTTTTAGTTCATGATATGTTACTCCAACCGCATATGCAGCCCAAACATCAGCTTTGAATCCATAAAACCAATCAGGATTTTTTTTATTTCCTTTTCCATTCTTAAAATCATGATTTGCAAATCGATCTATTAGCGCTTGCCTAATGTTAGAATCTTTCGCTTTCATATTTCCGCAAATACACATTTTTTCATCTTTACGATATATGAATGTAGGTTTTATATTTGATCGTTCACTAATAAGCTGATAAAATCTGCCAATCCAAACACAAGTATCAAAAACTGTTTTGCCTACTGCCATGCCATATGATGCAATCATTTCAATAGCAACATCAGTTATACACTCGATTAAAAATAATTCTTCCAAGATTATTAATAAATCATGGTTTAATACTTTTCCAAATTTAACAGGCTTTAAATTTTCATCTAGAAGGGAATAAGCTGAATACTCATTCCCTGGATCAATTGATAAAATCATAATTAATACCCATTTTTTAGCCTTTCTTCAAGACGTTTGATTTTATCCCATTTAACATCATTTAATTCCTTCGAACCTATTTGACACATGATTTTTAATTGTTCAATCATGATAAGAACATCTGCAACTTCTTCTACAATTGCAGCATGATTATCTTTTCCACGTTTTCTTTTACAGATTTCTTTTGTGAGTTCTGACATTTCTTCAACAGCCATGTCCAATTGTGCATTTTCACCATAGGTTTCAATTGCTTTTTCATATATTTCCGTTGGATTCATTTGGTTACCTCTCTTACATATCCACACCAATATAAATCGGTTCGGGTGCTTCCATAATTTCACCATCAATATTCATTTGACCATCTGCATAATCAGGAATTTCTTGTAATTTATTAAGAATAACACCAGTTTCTTTATCTGTTTCCTGGATATTAAATAATGTTGATTGGACCGTATTAAGCGGTCTTAGTTTAGCGGTTGGTGTACATTCAATTACCAGTTTCTTTTTATTATTAATAGGAATAATCTTGATCTTTACATTTAATTCACGTGGCTTATCATCCGTATTTATATCGTTGATATTTTTAATGATTTTTTCTAATTCATAATCAATATTTTTTATGATCTGTCCGTTTTGGATTCCTAGAATACCAATTTTTTTAACATCTTTTGCTTTAACTAATTCATCCATTTTTCTTACCTCTAACCAACTACAACAACTTTATTTTCTTCAATCAAATCTTTTAAATATTCTTCTAAATAAGCAACGATTCTTTTTTGAACTTCATATTTCCATTGTCCACCATCAGCTTCACGCAAGCATACAGTTCCATTTTTATTAACTCTAAATAAGAACTTAGATTCTACTTGTTCAATTTCTTCATAAGTTCTAATAGGTTTCAACTTAACGATAGGCTGCACCTGGAACTTCGCATTCACTGATGCACCTTTTTTAGCTGTAACTGTTTGACCAACACCATCATCATTAAATTCAACTTCTTCAACAACTCTTAGTGAAGATAATGAATTGATGAACTTTTCTGTATTTTCAGTCATGATGAATGAAGTTGATAACAAGATGATCATTTCTTCAACCGACATATCATAACCAATTCTTAATGATGGAATCATTGGGTTAGCTTCAAAAAGATAATTTCTACTTTTATCAGCATTTAACGCACTCATGACTTCAATACAATTAAAATCAACTCTTACAATCAAAGGTGGATAAATTCCAAACACATTAGATACATCTTTATTAGTGTTTTTGATTAATTTAATTAAGCCATCTAAGCTATTTGCTTCGATTTTGCGTGTTTTTGGTTTGTTTAATTGTTCAAATCCATATGCTGTTTTGATGTAATCAACACCTTCATGTTCAACAATCTCAGGCTCAACCTGACCATTAACTAATTGTTCAATATATTCTGCTAAATCTCTTAACATTGTATTTTCCATTTCTCATTCCTCTTTCTTTCTATACCCTGTGGGGTATTATTTTTTATATGCTAATTCTTCGTTTCTATATAAATTTGTACGGTTCAAATCAACTTCTTCAAATTCATCACTATCTGTAAATGAAACAAAGTAATCTTTCTTAATTCTTTTATAGCCATCTAGTATGCGCCATGCATCATCATTTTTATCAAAGACAGGTTTTCCAATTAGATCATCTATTTCATTCCATTTGATCATATTTTCATTTGTAATCAATTTTTGTTTTTCTTCCATAAATTCTTCCTCTTTGTCTAAGTCGAACAATGTCGGCTGCTTTATTATTTCAGCACGTTTATTTGATTCTAGTGCTTTAAATAGGCTTTCAAACAAATGCACAAGAACGTCAACAACAATGCTATTACCAGCCTGTTTGTATAATTGTGTATTTGATATTCCTGTAATTTTATTAAAATCTTCATCATCGAATCCCATCAGTCTAAAACACTCTAAAGGTGTTAATTTACGTATTCTTAAATTATGCTCTATATTCCCCATAGCATAACCATGAATTCCAGCACACAATGTTTGACTAACTCCATCAGGACTATATACCTTACCAGCTTGTGAATTTCCTGTTGATACTTGACCAACACAAATTGGTTTATCACTAACTACCACTCCGACATCACTGCATGATGTTTTTAACGTCTGAATCATCCCATTTTGAACAACTCCACGTTTCTGATGTGGTCTATTTAAGTACACCCCATCACCTTCATAGGCTTCTTTATAACCTCGTTTGGTTTTTTCTCTTATTTCAATGCATGGTTGTCTATATCCGCCTTGCATCGTGTCTAAAGTTGGCGCTAGTCCATCTTGATCCCATACGCTACCAGCCTGATGTTTAGACGTTTCAGTATCAAATATTCCATATTTCCTAACTGCTTTAATATCAATTGCTGATAAATCAAAGTTTTCAGGAAGTCCATCACTTAAATAATTTGTGGTTCCTGCTCTTTTGTTTTGGTCGGTGGTTAATGGTCTAGCAACCTCTAAATTTATCCTGCTATCACAGTTTTTAAAATTTTTAGTTCCTTTTGCTGAAATATATTCAATCATTTCATTTGAAATATAATACTTTTCATCCACTCCATCTTCTAACATATCTTTCAATCTAAATTCGAGTTCAAACCCTTCAGGAAACTTGAACATACCATTGTCAATGTCTTTTCTGATAGATACTATAAATACACGTTCACGATTCTGTGGAATACCATAATCTTTAGCATTTAAAACCTGCCAGTAGTTGTTATATCCTGCTTGTTCCAATGAAGTAAGAACTATATCAAACTCCTTTTGGAACTTCTTGCTTGTAAGGTTTTTCACATTCTCTGCGATTGCAATGCGTGGCTTTGTATCTTCTATGATTCTTAATGCCTCAAAGAACAATCCGCTTCTAGTTCTTTCGCCATCTTCTTCGAATCCTTTTTGTTTTCCAGCTAAACTTATGTCTTGGCAAGGGAATCCATATGTTATTAGATCAATATCATTTGGTAATGCTGTTGTATCGATTTTTGTTATATCGCCCAAATTAAGCGACTCATCACAATCATGCATCATTGCGTATGCCTTTGATGCGTATTTGTCAATTTCGCAGTAATTGACCAGCTCATAATTAATATTTAATCTGTCTAGCGCCTTTTCAAAAGCGCCAATTCCAGAAAAAAGTGATAATATTTTCATTTTTTTAAATCAAGGAAAACATGTTTTTATGTGCGCACAACCATTTTCCTTTCTTTAGTTTTTATTCTTTACAAACTTCAACAGGAATTCCTGTTGCTGCCTGTACCCTTCTTTTAAAATCTTCTTCATTTGAATGTCTACTTGACAGATGCATCAAATAGATTCTCTTAACTTTTGACAGATCGATAGATTTTAAATATTGAATAGTTGTGTCTATGCTCATATGGCTTTGGATAAGCCTTTTTCTTTGTGAATCTTCTTCAACAAATTCAATATCATAATTGGCTTCTATCATTATGTAATCAAGCCCGTGGAAAGCATACTTGATCATATATGTATCGGTTGCAAATAACAGCTTTTCATTCGTCACAACCGAATAAATAAGGAAACCAACACAAGGAACATCATGATTCATTTCCAAAGGAATTATTTTAAATGTGCCTATATCAATTTGCTTTAAATGTTTAAGCCTTTTCGCCCTGTGATGATTATTAATCTCTTTAGCTTCAAATACTTCCTTCAGTGCGTAGCACCTAACACCTGCATTCAATAAATCTTTTAGCGATTTAGAATGATCTTGGTGAACGTGGCTCACCAAACAAGCATCAATTACACTAGGAACAATAAAGTTTGTTTTTCTTTTTAGTTCTTTAAGTGGTATCCCACATTCAATAAGTACAGTAGTTTGGAAATCGCTTATTAAATAAGCGTTTCCTTTACTGCTGCTTGCTATCGGTTTAATTTCCATTACCAGTCAATTCCCATTTGCTCTTGTTTCACTTGCGCTGTGGCTTGTTTTTCTTCTTTAGGTGCATTTGGTTGTGTTTGTGGTTTCGGCTCTGTATGCGCTTGTTTTAGCGATTCCTGTGGTTCTTGTGAAATATCAATGACCTGTGATGCCTGTTCTTCTCTTACTTGGTATTGCACATCATCATAAACATCAGGTTCGTATTCATTTGAAGTTACACGATTCAAAGTATCAATTAAAATATCTTGATCATCACGTGTATTTATAAAGTTTTTGATACATCTGTTGATAGCTGATTTCTTAGCCATTTCAGCCATGAATTTTTGATGTGCTTTAGATTTTCCATAAGCACTGCCCATTGACCATGCATTTTGAATATCTTCTAATGTCATTATTGCTGTGTATGTTTCAACTCCCCATACTTCATGATCGAGAATAATTCTTGCCCATGCACCAATGATATTCTCGCTTTTTCTTTTATCAAGTGGACATGGACCAGTGATTTTAATATCGTCATTACCATATACATCAAGTGTTAGTTCGTAGCATGTGTCTTTATAAATGACATCGCTTCTTACATCAATAACTCCTTTAATACGTTTCACCATTGTTTGCTTCCCAAAGTAAGAAGTCATAAGCGTACATTGGTCACCCATCGGTACAAAATAGCATTGATTTTTAGAAGGGTTCAAACCGCCAATACACATATCAAGCAAAGCATTAGCAACTGATGCATTTGTACATTTTTGTAGTTTTGAATCATTTTGATAGATAAGATATGCAGCTTTTAAAGCGTTCCCTACACTGTAATTCCGAGGGAATGAAACCGTTCCCTGCTGTTGGTAAACTGACAATGTATTAAATACCGTATCGGTAATATTTTTTGGTAATACCAATCCCTGTTTTTCTAACTGTTGAACAGATAATTCAATTTCTTGTTTTGGTTCTTTTGTTTGTACTTGTGTCATTATTCCATTCCCCCATCTTCAAACATTCTTTTTAAAATCTTTTCTGCTAGTTCTTCAGGCTTCACATTTTTTAATATTTCTTCAGTTGTTAAATTACTTTTAATGAATTTAACTGTTAAATTATTTAACTCAATTCCAATTTTGCTAACAATTTCTGATGCCTGTTCCAAATACTTTTTGAATTCATCTTCTTTTTTTATTGTCCGCATAATTTCCCAAACAACATCGCTTACACCGATTCCTAGAAATGTTGAAATTCCGTCTTTTTCTAATTCAAATGAATGATTGATATTGAATAGTTCGTTACCTTCTTTTTCTAAACCGCTAAAACTTGTTTCTTTTTTTATTTCCATGTTTTTCTTCTCTCTTTCTATTTATTTTCAATTCTTAATGTTTCATCATTTTCAGTTACATATAATCTTACTTGTTGTGAATTGGTTTTAATTGTTTCATTAACTGATTCAGCATTATCAATAAAGATAGGTGCATATGTATTTGAATAATCACAAATTGTATTGATAACATCCAACCCCGCATTTATCTTCATTGCATTGTTTAAATCAGTGTAATTAACACCATTAACCGTTACTTCACAAACTTCGTTCAAACCACCATTAATCTGTTCTTCAAATAGATTAAATTTACATAACTTGAAGTGACTATTAATCTTTTCAGTAAGCATGGCTACTTTTGTTTTGATGAATAAATCTGTTAAATAAAGCATCTTATCCATATCGTTGTACTGATTAGATAGTTCTTTTTCTCTTGCTTCAAGTTCGGCAATTCGGTTTATTTGAGTTTTAGCGAGACGTTCTTTTGCTTTTATTTCTTCATAATGTGAACGCTGCTCTTTTAACATGCCGATTTCCTCATTAATCTTTGCAACTTCTTCACCTGTATTAGATTTCAAGAATTCCATTTCACGTTCAGCATTAACGATTTTTTCATCAATCACATCTAATTTCGGCTGCTGTTGTTTTGCAAAATCATCATTAGCATTTGCGATTTTATCGCTAACCTCTTTTAGCTTTTGTTGATAGTCATTTATTAGAATTTCATTGTTTTTAATATCGTTTTCAAGGACTTCAACATCTTCAACCAGTGATTCAAATTTAGCTTTAAGTGCTTTACCATCCCTAGCGATATTTTCCAACTGATTGGATTTGCTGATATTGAATTCTTCCATGAAGCCATCAATTTTTTCTTGCGGCAGCTCCTGCCCGCAGTGAGGACATATATTTTTTGATTCGTCATACTGCATATTGTTTACTTCAGTAAATTTATTTCTTAATTCATCACGCATTAATTCATTAGATTTCTGTTGTGATTTCTTTGCTCGTATTTCATTTTCAGCACGTTCTTTTTTGCGCTCCAATGAATCGATTTTGATACTCAAAGCAAATTCTTCATCCTGAAGCGATTTAATATCAGGGCGCTCATTTTGAAACATTATTTTTTGATTATTGAATTGGATAATCTCTTTTTCTTTTTCAGCTATTACCCCACCACTTAATATCCTTTGCTTTTTGCTTTCCGCTTCATTAATACGATTGTTGATGTAAGTTAATTTATCTTCATCAATCGTTTCAATATCGGTTGGAATAGCAAGATTTGCTTCATTGATTTTAATAGGGATTGCTTTCAATTCATCATTTATAGGTTTCATTTTACTCTTCAATTGAAGTCTGTAGTCATCAACTGATTTAGATGCTAGAACACCGTTTAAAGGTGCTAAATCGCTATTGGTAGCAATCACAGCTTCATCAGATACATCACCGCAAATATCAATCAAAGTTTTTCTTCGGTCCTGCCATTTCATTCTTGTGTTGAAATAAAATGGATCAGTAATCATCGAAAAGATATTACTATCAAACAGTTCATTAACTGTTTCATCGTATTCTTTCTTTTTGCGCGGCACGTCATCAACGAAATAGTCCGTTGTATGCCCAGTAAATGATGCTGTAGTGCTTCCACGCTGTTTAGTGTATTTTTCTTTGAATACCTTTTTAAATGTAGTCTCAGTTCCATCTACTTCAACAACTGCTTCAACCAAATGTTCTAAATTATGAAGATATTCGCCATTAGGTGTTTTAGTTTTCACATCAAAATCACTTGCACCACTTGAATCCTTATTAAAGAACAGCCAAGTGAAAGCATCTACTAATGTCGTTTTACCTGTTGCATTTTTTCCATAGACATTTGTATCCAACAAATTTAAATCAATATCCAGTTCTTTGATTCCCTTGAAGTTTCTCAACTTCATCTGTTTCAACCTTACATTTTTCATTTTTCTTTCTCCTTTTGGTTATATTTCTCAATCACCCAGTCACGGTCCTTTGTTACCGTCTCGAGACTGGACTTTAAATTTCTAATTACTAATACCTGGTAAACACTTAGCGCAATGAACATTGCTAAAGCAAATATCAGTATTTTGATAAAAGTACGATCTTTCATAGGACCATACCTACAATTGATGTCACTATTTCAGCAAGAAAATATATTGCTGCAACAATGGTTAAAATTCCACGAGGTCTTAAATTATTTAGATTCATGGTTGGCGCTCCTCTTAAAGTCCTCAGTCATCGCAATAGATGCTACAGTTTCAATGATTTCATCTAAAGTCATACCTGAATCAAATAATTCTTTCACTAAAGCCCTAATCTTATCTTCCATTTTGACTTCCTCCTGAATATCTTCTATAATGAAGATGCTTTAATTTTGTTAGTCGTTGTTCTCAGCAACGGCTTTTTTTATTTCGAAAAGAAACGTTGGCATTAATTCAGTCAATGCTTTTTCTGCAACTCGTTTTGCTGCTTCTTCAATGTAGTTACCATCTACCAGTACATGATCATGTTCCATGTAATCCATGAAGGCTTTACGAGGGATATGAGCACTTCTGCGACCACCAGGACTTATAGTAATACTTCCAGGGAACGAACCTCTCTCGATTGCATTAAGTATCCATTCACGTCCTTTGTGTGTTATTTTCATTACCTCCTCAACACTAATGTTGTATTCGTCCACTTTCCTCACCCCCTTTCTATAATCTGTCACCTAAAAACTTGTTAACAAAATACACCTGCCCTTTCCCTGTTACCTTAGGTGTTTTCGTAGTAACATTGCACCCATTACCATCAATGTGTGTATGTTCTTTGATTTCAAATAATTCCATATCCATACTTTTTTGAGTAGGCATATTCCAGTCACTACCCTTTCTTTTGATTAAATAGCCTTTATCTCTCAGTTCAGCGAATAGTCTATTTGCACCAATATTGATTCCATTTTGTTTTAAAATCTTTGCTAAATCACCTACCAATATTGAAGTTTTGCTTGTTGCTACTGCATCGGCAAATAACGCTTTAGGCTTCATTTCCTTATTCTCTAATTCAAGTTTTTCGTTCGCTTCAACTTGTGCCACCAATTGAAGTAAGGCTTCTTTATAATTACTAGGTAATTGACTTGGTTTGGCTTCTTGTGACTTAAAATAATGTTCAACTAAACTGTCATATACTTCCCATGCCTTATTAGTGTTTAGCGATTTAGCGTGTAAGAATGCCCCACGTTCAGTCCAAAGGTATAAGGTTTTTGCGTTTTTAGAACTATCTTGAATTTCAAGACGGTTAATAAACGCTTTCTTTTCCTCACCCTCTAACTTAATAAAATGTTTTCCTTCTTCGTATCTTTCTTTATTGTTATTAAAGTTATAAGAAATAATTTTATTATTAGTTCCATAACTTTCTGCTAATTGGCTTGTTAGTAAAACTCTTTGATTTTGGTGTTCTACTATTTTTAATTCGTTCATATAATTCTCCTTCCTATTCTTCAATAACTACTGCATTAACTGCTTTATTCAAAAGTAAATTGACTATGTATTGAACACTGAAATCAGTTTGTTCACTAATCACTTTGATTTTTTCATGAAGCTGCTTGTCTATTCGCACCATTGTGCTATCTTCTCTTTTACACAAGTTTTGTGCTTTCTTTATAACGATCTTTTCCATGTAATACTCCTTTCTTCCAATTTTTGTTATAATGACCTCGAAAGTGAGGTGATTATTTTGAAATTAAATTATGATTGCATTCGTGAAGTTGTTAAATTCTGTGAAAAAGAGATAATTTTAGATAAAAATGGTGTATTATCTGAAATAACTCCGCAAATGCTTTACAATGCTTTATCTACTTTTTCTAAAGAAGATATAGATTATTCTGTTAAATATATGCTTCAAGCTGATTTAATCGATGGTTATATTCCTAAATACGATAACTACGATATTCCAACTTTTCGCATTGATGATATAACAGTAAACGGATATGATTTCTTAGAAAAAATCAAGAATGATACAACATGGAATAAAACAAAAGAAATTTCAAAACAAATAGGTGTTCATTCGATAGATGTTCTAACTCAGATTGCTTCTTCCGTTATATCTTCTTTAATATCTAGTAAGATTTAATGTTTAATTCTTAAAAAATCTTTGATAATTCTTTTCATAGAATATTCAAGGATTTTTTTTAATTCTTCATCGTCAATATCCCATCTATGTTCTATTGATGCAAAATAAATCAATCCAATAGATAAGCATTTATAAGACCACCATTTCCATAGACTTATAATCAATGCGATTATCAATATTGCATAAATCATATAACGCTCCTTTCTTTTTTCACCCCTTTATATTTGGTATAATTTACCAGTGAAAGGGGGGGTAAATATGTCTGGATCAAATTCTAGTAGTCCAAATATTGACATAAACAAATTAAGTTACGATTTAGCACTTGTTTATGCAAAAGCTAAATTTGAAAATGATTTAATTAATAAATCAATTCCAAGAGATCCATCTGTTCCTGATTTTTTATCAGATACAGAATACTTAATGAGTTTGTTTTCTGAAGCATTTAATGAGTATAGTAATTTTGATATTGAATACTTCAAAGAAAACTTCCCAGACTGTTTTTAAACTTTGGCTTGTTTGATATAACTAAGCAACAAATCAACAGATGCTTGTACTTCAAGTACAGTGCATCCATTTGCTCGACAAATTTCTAACATTTGTTGGGCATTTTTATTTATTCTTTCTTTCGTTTGTGCATAGTCACTTTTTTTAACTTTATTTTGTGTTTCCATATAATTCTCCTTTCTCTTTTTTGTAGACTTTTTTGTCATCTTAATGAGTAAAAAAAATAGATTCCTTTTCCTCTAATGTTTCAATTTTTAAAATAGTACACAATTTGTCTATTTCATATTGATTAAATGGTGTTATATTATTAATCTTTTTCCACAGTAGCTGCCTTGAAATTCCTAACTGATTAGCAATATAACCAATTTTAAGCCCACTTGCATCTATTCTTTTTTTTAACAGATAAACATTTGTCATACTTTAAATCCCTCCTCTCTTTTTTTTGTAGTCGTTTATGTCTACAACAAAAATACTAACATCGTGTGACAATAATGTCAACACTATATTACAAAAATGTTGCTTTTTTTGTCTACAGAATATATAATGTACCTGAGGACGTGATAAAATGAATTTAGCATCAAAAGTAAAACAACGAAGAATCGAGTTAGGTTTATCGCAAGAAGAATTGGCAAAGAAGATGGGGTATAGTTCTAGAACATCTATAAATAAAATAGAAAACGGTCGACCTGTATCTCAAAAGATAATTGTCAGATTGGCAGAAGCTTTAGAAACAACCCCAGCTTATCTAATGGGATGGGATAATGATTTAGAAAAAAAAGCAGAAGAATTCAAACCATATACAATAGAGACATTAAAAAAGATAATTGATAGTTATCCTGAATTATCTTATAAAAGTTTAGCAACAGTATGCATGAACAAACGAGTTCAATTGGATTGGACCGAGAAAAAAGTTGCTAATTTAGCTAATGTAGATTTAAATGATTATTTGAACTTTGAAAACAATCATTATAGATTAAATATTAATGATGTTGAGAATATATTAAATACACTCGATTTATCTATTTCTTTTGTCCTTGGTTTTATGTGTGCAATTCTATCTATAGAAAATAATAAAACTAATTTATTTGACCTTTAGATAATAAAAAATAAGCTACTGCATAAAAACAGTAGCTTATTCAAAGAAATAACTTGTTAGCCTTGTTTATTTCTTTGTAAAATTCCAAAAATACATCCTTTGTCAAAATCAGACAGTATGTAGCCAAGGCTTTCAATGTATAAAAGAATTTTCATAACTTTTGTCATTTCTTCTTTTATACCTATGTTTTGACAATCGTTAAACTCAGCTTCTCCCATGATTCTCCCCTTTCTGCCTTGTCTTCCTATAATCTATAAGTATCTCCTATAAAAATTATAGCACTTTTGAATAAGCAAAAAAGGGAATGAGATGAAAAATCTACTATAGTGGACACTTATTTTAAAATTTATGATGTATGTGTGATTTTACTTATAATCAGATTCAAAAAGATCAGTAATTCGTACACTTAATCCGATTGCAATTTTTTCTAAAGTATTTATGCTTGGACTGCACCTACCGTTTTCAACTTTGCTTATTGTGGATTTAGCCACGCCTGAAATTCTTGCTAGTTGTCGCAGTGTATAATTCTTTTCTTCTCTGTATTCTTTTACATTTACTTTTGCCATAATTAAATACCTCCTAATGATAGTGTATCATAATATGGCAAAAAATTCTTGTATTACGTAAAATTTTTAAAATAAAAGTCCACTACCCACAATAGTGAACTTTTGAGGTACCACTAATACCTCGTTTCAAATAAATGAACTAAGTACAAGTCCTTTTACGTACCTAATTATAACAAATTAGCACGTCTAAGGCAAATTAAAGAAAGGACGTGTTTTCATTATGGCTAGAAAGCAAACTTTTAAGCGCAGACCAAATAACACAGGGACAGTAATAAAATTATCAGGTAAACGAAGACGTCCGTGGTGTGCAAAAATAACCACTGGAAAAGATATTATTACAGGCAGACAGATACAATCAGTTTTAGGAACTTTTGAAACATGGGATGAAGCTGACGATGCTTTGACTTTATATAGGCTTAGTCAGAAAAATAAGATTACTGATATAGAAGCTGAAGCATTAGCACCTGATACATTTCAAAAACTTGTTGATCAGCGTGAAAAGAATATGCCGACGTTTAGTGAACTTTACAATAAAGTATATGAAGACTATATAATCAAACTTTCGAACAGTTCACAAAGAAGATACAGAGCATGTTACAAGCGCCTAAAAGAAATACATGATTTTAAGATCAATAGATTATCATTAACTGTTTTACAAAGTGTATTTGATAAATACAAAGATAAAGTATCTAAAGATAGTCTGTCTGATACAAAAATATTAGTAAAAAAAGTATTTGAACAAGCTATTATAACAGGTGCAATCACAAAAGATGAAAATTTAACTGAATACATTAACATTTCAACCAATTATAAAAAAACAAAAATAATACATACTCCATTTACCATAGACGAGATAAATACCTTGTATAAAGATAATACGTTTGAATCAAAATTAATTTTAATCTATATCTTTACTGGAGCACGTCCTAGCGAACTTTTAAATCTTTCCAAAGATAGATTCCATATCGATGAAATTTGCAAAGACGATGGTGAAATAAAAAAAGTCTCTTATGTTATTGCAGGTATAAAAACTGAAGCAGGACAGGATAGAATAATCCCTATTCACAATGTTATTAAGCCCTTCATAAAAGAGATTTTAGGAAATAATGACATATTTATGCCATACACACAAAAAGTTCCATATGAGGTATATAAAAGGGATATTTTTTACCCTACTATGAAAAGATTAGATATGAATCACCTACCACACGATACCAGACATACTTTTGGAACACTCGCAGAACTGTACAAACTAGATAGCTATATGGTAAAAAAAATATTGGGGCACAAATTTCAGGATTTAACAAAGGATGTCTATACCCACGTAATGGTAAATAAATTAAATGAAGAAATAAACAAAATCAAGGTTTTTTGAGCCTTGATTTTGTTACTTATTTGTTACTTACGAGGTACATTTAATCGATTTTTATCACTCAAACCCCTTAATTTACCGTCGTTTTAAAGCTACAATCGTTTCAATATGCTCAGTATGAGGGAAC
>ENA-OWOI01000182-OWOI01000182.1-gut-metagenome-genome-assembly--contig:-NODE-182-length-20466-cov-41.521212_pt1 | contig 20466 bp, 13 predicted proteins | sample MGYA00248258_ERZ651800 | MGnify/ENA primary metagenome ERZ651800 (study PRJEB26908, sample SAMEA4031704) | gut metagenome | biome: gut; feature: normal infant; material: stool | place: China | collected...
TTAATCGTACCTCTTTCGCCTTTGCGGGTATGACGCCTGCCATGGCGAAGGCTATGCGACCGTCGCAGATGCTGTATATTCAGGTGGTGTAGCGCTTCACGGCTACGAAAGTACAGCGTTTTATAAATTGTCTCAGGTGATATTCGCAGCGTTTTTTGACGTGGTTTTGTTCGCCTTAACCATCCTGATATTTGCTCTGGAGACCATTTCATCTCCAGCTTTTCCAGAACAAGCTTTCGCAATGGTAAATTTTGATCCAGTAAGCACGGTTTTGGCCTTTTCGCCATTCTGTTGGCTCGGTTATTAGCATCAACAGCTTTGTAATAGCGTCTGCCCCGATTACGCTGAACTTCACGTGAGATCGTCGAAGGACTGCGATTCAGCGCAGTAGCTATCGCACGAATGCTCATTTTGGCTGACAAACCAGCTCGTATCTCCTCGCGCTCAGACAGTGTCAGGTGAGCTACAGCCCGCTTATGCTCATGGGGTTTTATGCCGCCAGTATCCCTTAACATAGTGAAGATCGTTCCGGGTTTTGAACCCAGGATATTCGCTATTTCACTGAAGCCTGTTCCGTTCTTCCATAGTTCAAAAACAGAGGCTTTTTCCTCTGCTGTAAATGTTCGTCTCATTCAAAAAACCTCCGCAACCCCATGTTTTCACATAACTGTTGCGTTGACCAATTGAATCTACAACAGCGTATTTTGCACAGGAGTCGCTGAAAAATACGCGTTAATCGAACAATGGCGACAACAATTTCCCATTGAAGCGATGTGTCAGGTATTTGGTGTATCCAGGAGCGGTTATTACAACTGGGTACAGCATGAACCCTCAGACATAAAACAAAGTGATGAGCGGCTAAAACTGGAGATTAAGGTGGCACATATCCGCACTCGCGAAACATATGGAACCCGGCGGCTCCAGACGGAGCTGGCAGAGAATGGCATCATCGTTGGTCGTGACCGACTGGCACGTCTTCGTAAGGAGCTAAGGCTACGCTGTAAGCAGAAACGCAAGTTCAGAGCGACTACGAACTCGAACCACAATCTGCCAGTTGCGCCAAATCTGCTGAACCAGACGTTCGCTCCTACAGCACCAAATCAGGTCTGGGTGGCGGACCTGACGTATGTTGCCACACAGGAGGGATGGTTGTACCTCGCTGGCATCAAAGATGTTTATACGTGCGAAATTGTCGGCTACGCCATGGGAGAGCGCATGACAAAAGAGCTGACAGGTAAAGCCCTGTTTATGGCGCTCAGGAGCCAGCGCCCACCTGCCGGGCTAATCCACCACTCTGATCGAGGTTCACAGTACTGCGCATACGATTACCGGGTCATACAGGAGCAGTTTGGTCTGAAAACATCAATGTCGCGTAAAGGTAACTGTTACGACAACGCTCCGATGGAAAGCTTCTGGGGAACGCTGAAAAATGAGAGCCTGAGCCACTATCGTTTTAATAACCGGGATGAAGCCATCTCAGTAATACGGGAATACATTGAGATTTTCTACAATCGTCAGCGTCGTCACTCTCGTCTGGGGAATATCTCCCCGGCAGCCTTCAGGGAAAAATATCATCAGATGGCTGCTTAAAAAAAGAACAAATGGTAGTGTCCGCTATTGCCAGTACACCTCAAACAGCTCATTAAGGTTTCTGATATAACGTTCAGTGAACAGCCGTTGTCCGTCCCTGGTTAAATGAAAACCGGACTGATTACAGGTAATGGTAAGATGGCAGGCATCATTACCAATATATACGGCTTCCTGAGGTCTAAATCTGACATTCCAGTGCCAGGAGTACGGCGAGTGGTTCAGATAAAAAAGACGCATCTGAATATCATTAAATAACGGGTTCATGGCGAATTAAATAAACCTGATAATAACAGTATGATGAAAGTCCGGAATAAAGAAATAATCCGGTATTATGCAAAATCCTCAAGGTGACGACTGATACTGTTTTCACGGTAACAGGTCACCAGTAATTCACGGGTTGCCCGGGTGAACGCCACATAAAGCACCGGAATCACTTCAGACTCATCCGCTGCACCAGAGTGAACGAAAGACGCATTGATAACCGCCACATACGGGAACTCCAGCCCCTTGCTGCTCTGGTACGTCAGTAAATGCACCACATCCTTACGTCGCGAGTATGCCTTCTTACCTTCACTGTCAAAGCAGGTGGCAAACGGTATCCCGCGTTGTGTCATAACCTCTTTCAGTTGTTTCACTGAAAACTCTGCCGGACACAGAACAGCCATATCACTCCAGTGACCACACAGGGCATGGCGCTTCTCCAGCCAGTCTGCAACTTGTCTGGCTTCATCACGTTCAGAAGCACAACGCAGGATTTCCGGCTCCGTACCCTCTTCACCGCCCGCCTGTGGCTGAACGAGCGGTATTTCACGGTTCTGATGTTTTTCAAAATACTCGCGCGAGAATGCATAAGCAAAGTGCAGAATGCGTTTCGGATTACGATAATTGACCGGCAGAACAGAAGTACGTCCCTGTGCCTGAATCCCCACACTGGCCAGAGAAAAGTTCAGGGCCCGCTCCCGTCGGTAAATGGACTGGGCATCATCATACATCAGGAGCAGTGAACGGGATACGTTATCAAACAGACGGGCAATCAGGGCCAGCCAGCGACTGTCAAAATCATGCCCTTCATCCACCAGTACAGCATCATATCCGGTTTGGGTGATTTTTCCGCTGTTCACGGCCTCTTCCAGTGCACTGAAGCATTTCTCAGGATATTCTTTTCTGTCTGCCGTCACCTGAATACCGTGGCGTTTTGCCATTGAGGCACACCAGCTGTGAAAATGAGATACCGCAACCCGTGACCTCAGCCCTCTGGCCTCAATGCATTCCCGCAGATAGCTGGCCAGGGTAATGTTGTAGCACAACACCAGAATCTTTCCGGACGTGGTTTCTGCCAGGTAAAGGCAACGGAACAAAAGAATCATGGTTTTTCCGGAACCGGCCACACCATGAATGACACGATGTCCGTCACCAATATTTCTGGCCAGAATCTCCTGCTGGATATCCATGATTTTGATTTGTGAGTTCTGTTTCACGGTCACTTCAGGAAACAGATGGGCGCGCAGAATATCTCTCATCCGGGGTGTCACCCGGGTTCTGAACCCCGTGGTAAACATCCCGGCAATTTTTTGCCGGAATATCTCAGGTAAAACAGACTGCGTCATTTCATCCTGACAGATTGTCTGTGCTGAAGGGAAAATCTTTTCCACCGCATTCTCATCATTCCCTGCCAGTGTCTTCAGTTGCTGACGGGTAATGCGGGTAAACACCACACCATACGCCCAGGCCAGGTTCAGCCGTCCCTTATACTGGCCGTCATTCTGCCGTAAGCACGGGTCTGCAGGTAAGGCATTAACAGTATCACAGGCATAACGACGAACCTGTACCAGCGGATTTATTTCTGATTTCAGGAGACCGTCGGTTTCCAGTGTAACCTGCTCCTGATTTGCTTTACGTAATGTGGATACAGTCCAGTCCTTGACCTCCAGAAAGACCAGCCCGTTATCCGGGTCAATAATGACAAAATCCGGATGTCGGTTTTTCCGTCCCACCGGGATATCGTACCAGACAAAGCAATCATCATTCAGAAAGCTCTCCAGTCGTGAAGCCACCCTCCTCTCCCCTGGCGTCATTCTCTCCTCAGTGGACGCTGATATATTTATCAGTTTCGCCATAACATACTCATGCTCCAGTAAAATCATAACCGTCGACATATTCCGTCTGAAGGGAATATGTCGAATACTTCATTAAAATACAAACATTCAGTAAACTTCACTACGCAAGTGCAATTATCCAGTCCCGTCTAATAATTAAAAACGATAACCAACTCCAACAGTAAATCCATTGACCGAATGTTTTCCATATATATCTGCTTTAGTTCCCTCATACCCAACATTTACAGACATATTGCCCCACGGATTAATAATAACACCAACTGCATAAGCAAAATCAGTGGATTTTTTTGATACAGACTCACTTAAATATCCATCAGACTCATCAGCACCCACACTGTTTCTCCACTCATAATCTCCCTTCGCTTTAGTATGAGATATCCCCACCAAACCATAAAAACTGATATAGTCATTCAGACGATAAGCTGGGCCTGCGAGAAATGAATAATATTTAATATCAGCCTGCTGTCTGTAAAAATCGTCAGCTTCATCGCGATGACTGTCCGCCCAGTCACCTTTCATATACGAAAAACTCCCGACAACACTGACCGGATAATCCCACTCATATCGATATTGCAGATTCACTCCTTTAATATTCTTAAAGTCCTGTACCTTACTCTGAGCATAACCAGCCGATAGCGTATGATTATCAGCCAGTGTTGAACCACTCATAACAGATAATATCATTACTGAAATTATAACGAGTTTTTTCATTTAACCCTCCTTCATTAATAAATGGTTTCTGAAAATCAAAAAGGGCCACACATCACAAAAGATTATTTGAAATCATCATCAAAAAACTATAAATATATCATCTGACGATTTGAACACACTGACAAAAAACCAAGCATGGTAATAAACCGAACTCCCCACAAACTTCTGTTGCCTCAGATACCACAGCCCCTTTCCTCAGGTATAAATGTTGTTCCATAACGAACCAGCCCTGTATCGTTAAATCCTGCCTCAATGACATAATGTAACTCACCAGACTGAGTCTTCGCCTACATCATCATTTCAATACGCTTAATACATTATTCATAATATCCAGGATTTCCTATAGAATATTTACTTTGCTATATCAGTCGGTCAATAATTAGGAAAATTATTAATTCTTCCTGCCTGAATATTTAAAATGCGTCACATGTTATCAAAAATTTAAAGAATACCCTATTCTTCTTCATTGGCCGAATTTATCTCAATCTTGTCAGCAAAACTAATATAAATCCGTTCATAAAGAGAAGGATGTAGCTTCGTTATATATCTTTTACATGTAACAGTACCAGGGGATATTCCGCACATCTCTGTGGCTATCATCCCCACCACCTCGCCGGTGGCAGCACCTGCGGCACCAGCAAGAACGCTATTTCCCAATGTCCGGATTACTCAGGATCCTGACGAGGGCGTTTTTCGAGTCTTGCGTTCGTCCAATTTGGTGAAGATCCACGATCTAAATGCTGCTGCAGTTCCAACAATAACACTAGCAACTAAAATATTTTCAAGATCTGATTGCTTAATATTCACTTCATGGCTAATAACAAACTTAACTACTATCAGAGTCAAGGAGAAGAATATTAAGCAGCAGAAAATCATGTACATAATACTTAGGAGCAGTAAACCTACAGTAGCTTTATTTTTTCGTTCCATTTATCTCATCTTTAACTGCATTGCTGATAAATTCACCACCTATAGCACCAATAATATCACCTGAAGGCACTGAACCTGGACCTAAAACAGGGCTAAATACCGGCGGTGCAACTACCCCAACTACAGTACCGAATACCCAACCAGCTCCCGTACCAGCTAAAGCACCTTTATCAGGTCCATCAGTAAATAGGGTTCCACCTGCCGCTATCCCTGCGTTCTGCCACATATTTCGACCTGGAGCCAGTGCTCCGGTAATGCCTGCCGAGGCACTTCCCCAGTAATCCCAGCTCTTGTTTTCATTACCTGGTTTGCTCAGGTCGTACCACTGATACGTACCATTGGCAATGGCTGAGATGACTGCGCCACTGACTACTTTACCTGTTGATGCAGCAGGTCCCAAATACCAGGCACCTGCAATCAATACGCCATCTTTATAGCCATCAACTATCACTTTACTTATATTGGCACCTTCAGGTAACTCTCCTTTGGCAAGTTTATCCAGTCCTGCCTGCTTCTGTTCCGGGGTGAGATTATTGGCATCAGCATACTGATTCCAGGAGGCAACCGCCTGACCATAACTCACCATTCCTGATGGCAGACTGAGCGCATTATTCTCAACTAAAATCCCGCCGGATTAAGGACGGGATTAATTCTATTATCTATTGTTTTTTTTATTACTTCGATATAAGACCCAACTCCCTATGCTACATAGCAGAGAGCAATACACTGCTATTTTTAAAGATTTCATAACATCAACATATGAGAATAAAAAATCGCCACCAATCCAATAAAATGCAAACACTCTGATGAAGAAAAATATCATTACCGACATGATAAACATGGCAATAAACCATATAAGTACAGTCACTAAAAAACGCATAAGGAGAGATTGACACTTCATTATTTCTTCTCCTGTTGATTTTTTAACTGTTCTTGGATTATAGCTCCTGATCCTTCTGAACCAATTGAAGAACCTATATTCCCAGCAATTCCAGGCGTTGGATTTAGTGGTAGAGGCTTGCTGATCCCCATACCAACATTGAGCCATTCCCAGTTTTTCCAGTTAGGATTAATTAATTTATCCAGTGGCCCTTGAATAACCTTACCTACACCATAACCTATTGCCGATGTACCACCACTCATCGCAGCACCAGATAATGGATCCTTCCCATCCAGCCAGTTACCAAATGCACCACCGGCTGCATTCCATCCAACGGTTCCTTTCCAGCCCTGCCCCATGGTGATTACATTGACCCATCCTGCAATGATTGCATTTTCAGGATCAACTGAACTATATACTATGGAACCAATTCCTGCATTTGCACCTGCGCCAAGAGCCCACATAGCTTGTGCGCTTCTAGGTAACAGCGAAACACTACTTGTCGCTAATGCGGCAGCATAAGCTTTATTTTCATCCTGTCCCCGCTTACAGGCTTCACCGGAAGGATTTTCACTACAGGAGAGAACATCAGCACCATGCTCTCTGGCTTTTCCCGTCTGGAGCCATTCACTGCCACCCAGCTGGTTATTCTCAACATTCACCTACAGGTGAACAGCCTCCAACGGTTCAACATAACGCAAATTATGTATAGTTCAGAACAACGAACCAAGCATAATTTGCGTTATGTCTGGAACCCAACAGATGTTTGCAACTGTACTGTCTGCGTTATATCAAAAGTCACTCAGAGTCAGGCGGTGTTTTCCTTGATTTATATCTGGCTATCAGTTTAGAAAAAACAATCCCAACCCATGCAGTTAACCCGGTAATAACACCAAAATAAACAGCCCTTTTTATTTGATTGATTGGAAATAAAAAAAACTCATTTTTGAAAGAAAAAAACAGAGATACAACCAAACCGACTCCAAGTAACGCTATTGTAAAAAACAGGCAGCAGTACAGAAGGAGAGTTAAATAATTCCACAAAATTCTCATTTATTTTCCTTTTTTTCAGGAGCTTGAGGATTATTGAAATCCTTGATAATTCCATTGGTAAACTCAGAGACAGCACCACCGCCAAGCTCATAAATAAAGCCCGGAACAGGATCATTCCCTAAGATTTTCCCCACGGCTGTGGGGGCATACTTCCCAAATGCCCCACCCAGACCAGCACCAATACCAGCCCCGGCCAGTGAAGCTGTATTTGGACCATCAGTAAAGAATGCCCCACCCATTGCGATACCTGTGTTCGCAAGGACACCACGACCGGGAGCCATCATGCCTGTTGTAAATGAGGTCGCGCTTCCCAGATAGTCCCACGACTTATTCGCATTCTGCGGCTGGTTCAAATCATAGACCTGATAACCACTATTGGCCGCCAGTCCAAGAAGCCCGCCACCAAGAACTTTACCTGCTGACGCAGCAGGCCCCAGATACCATGCCCCGGCAATCATTACACCATCCTGATATCCATCCACGATCACTTTCGTGATATTGGTACTGTCCGGCATATCACCTTTCGCTATCTTATCCAGCCCAGCCTGTGTTTGTTCCGGTGTCAGATTATTGTCCACCGCGTACTTGTTCCATGATGTAGCCGCAGCTGCATTGCTTTCAAAACCATCACCGAAGCTGAGCGCATTATTCTCAACCGTTGTCTTGCCTGACTGTGCGCCGGCTACCGCTGAAACTCCCGAGTCTCCCACCAGACCACCGGCCAGGCCCGCAGCAACCGTTGCCAGTGTCGAGACCGTCTGCTTCTCTGTCTCGCTCAGTTCACTCACCGGCTTACCGTACATCTGTGTGGCTATCATTCCCACCACCTCGCCGGTGGCTGCGCCTGCGGCACCGGCAAGAGCATTCTTACCCTGTGCCACCGCCAGTGCGGCATTCACCACGGCATGGGCGGCCACACGTCCCGCACCATCCGGGGTGGTCTGTTTGATAATTTCAGCAATATACGGCGCAGCACCACCTGCCAGGGCTGCACTCAGATTACCGCCGGCCAGCCCCTGTACTGCTGCCGTTGCGGCCTGTATCGCCTGCTGGTATTTGCCTCCCGTTCCAAAACCGGAGGCTGCCATACCGTTATTGTAGGCCCGCTGTGCCACATCCTGTTCCGTGAACGGTTTTCCTGCTGCCTCAAGCTCTGCACGGGCCTGATTCAGTGCTGCCGGGTCCCGTTTCGCTTTCTCACCGGCTATCTGTCCTTCCGTTCTGGCAATATCTGCCACCTGGTTACCAATCTCACCAGTGAGTTGCGCCTGCTGCAATCGCTGCTGCTCTTTTTCCCTGTCAAAGATGGGGGACAGCGTCTGATTTGCATGTGCTGCGTCACGGTTCAGGTCTGCCACATCCTGTTTCTGGCTCTGCGTGTCCCGGATGGTGATATTCCCGGCAGACACTGCCGACTGCGTGGTACTGTCCGCATGGCCTTCATGATTTGCACCGACCAGCAGATTGTTGGCCATATTTCCCACAAACCGGCCACCGATGCTGCCGCCAGTGCTGATACCCACACTCTGGTGTTCAACTTTGTAATCAGCACGATTTTCGATATCACTGAAGCCCAGTGTGCCGGTATCCAGCCTGTTTTTATCTGCCGTTGCCGTGGACGCAATCACTGCGCCGTTCAGCTGCGTATGCTGCCCGGTGGTGACATCAAACCCGCCCCTGCCGGCAAAAATCCCTGTCTGCTCCTGCACACTGTCGTAGTTACTGTGCATTTTATCCCGGCTGAGGCTCACACTCGCCGAACCGCTCATGGACCCGAAAGTGAAACTGCCTCCGGCACTGGCATTCTGCTGCTTGCTGTCATAACGGTCACTGTCCTGCTCACTGGTCAGTGTCAGATGGCGACCGGCATCCACTTTCACCGTTTCACCGCCAGCCTGCGCGCCGGTAAGCGTGGTGTCCCGCCCGCTGATAATGGTCAGCTGTTTTCCCGCATCCACCGTGGTTTCTGTATGGGTGGTACCGTTGCCTTTTTCACTGCCCTTACCCTGGTTTGCGCTGGCTGAAACACTGATACCCCAGCCTCCGGAGCCCACACCAACACCGACACCCACGCTGCCACCACTGGATGTGTTCTTTCCTTCCAGCTTTGAAGTGTTTTCTGCTGATACCAGATTCACGTCACGGTTTGCCTGCAGCAGAATGTTGTTCCCGGCCTTTATCTGACTGCCCTGTATCGTCAGGTCACCATCCACGCCCTTCACGCCGGAGCCGGTGGCCTGAATACTGAGGTTATTACCTGCGGTCAGTGTACTGCCCTTCGCCACCGTCTGCTCTGACTGCTGTTCTGATTTCGAAGACTGGCTGCCGTAAGAGAGGCTGATGCCCACCGTGTTATTATTTCCGGCATCGGCTCCCTGCGCGTCTGCCAGTCGTCCGGCCTGCACGGCCTGAGCCCCCGAGAGCGCGGCCTTCACCCCCTGCAGGGCTTCAAGCCGGCTGTTTCCGGCAGATTTCGCCGCCTGTACGCTCTCCACCGTCGTATTCAGGGCGCTGCCCGCTGTGCCGGACAGGGCAAGCGTCAGACCGGAGGTTTTCTGCTCCACCGTATGCGTCTGTACATGCTGGTCTGTGGCGGCGGTAATGCTGACCTCCTTACCACTGAGTGCCATGTCCCTGCCGGCAATCAGGTCAGAGCCGTTGACGGTCAACCGGTTACCTGCCTGAAGGGAAACATCACCGTGAACACTCCCCACCGTGCTGCCTTTCTGCGTGGTGTCTGTTGCGGCGTCCGTGACTTTCAGACTCTGGCTGCCCACGCTGAATCCCACACCTCCGGAGCTCATCAGCCCGGATTTTTTCTCCTGTTTCAGGTGCGTTTCACGGTTGCTTTCTGTCAGCGTACCGATACTCAGGTTATTTCCGGCAGCCAGGGAGACACTGTTATCCCCGGCCACACTGCTGCCTGTGACGTTCAGATTATGTCCGGCACCGATACTGACCGTATCCCCGTTCAGTTCACTGCCCGTCATGGTCCGGCGGTCAGTGACATCATGCGTGGTTGTGGTGGTTTTCGATAACATCCCGCTGCTGCCGGTCACTTTATGGTATTCATCCAGCGAGCTGGTATTCTGTGCACCGGTCAGCGTCACGTCATGACCCGCCATCAGGGCCAGGCCTTTCTGAGCTGACAGCGATGCCGCCTGTGACGTCATATCCCGTCCGGCGGTCAGCGTGACATCACCGTTACCGGCAAGCGTGCTGCCCGTACTCTGTGTGACGCCCTGCGACAGACGATTATTTTTGTCCCAGGTAATATTGTCCTGCGCGGATGTGGTCACAGTGGAAAGCGTCATATCCCTGCCCGCACTGAGTTGCGTCAGGCTGTCCTTACCCTGATTCACCACCGTTGCAGCCGTCAGATTCATATCCCGTCCGGCCTGCAGCACCAGTCTTCCCTGGTCATTCTGTACATACACGCCCGCCACACTGTCGATGCTAGTGCGTTCAAAATGGTTCTGTCCGGCGTCACTTTGTGCCGTGCGGGTGGTGGTGGTCAGGTTAATATCCCGCCCGGCCATCGCCAGCAGGCTGTCCGTGGCCTGCAGCAGCCCGCCGGTACTGTTAATATCCGTCCGGGCCGTCAGGCTGACATTTGCTCCCTGAATGGTGCCGGCCTGGTTGTGAATGTTTTCTGCACTGAGCTGCACGGTCTGCTTCCCGGCCAGTTTACCGCTGTTAAACAGGTCACCATCCAGCTTCATCACCATGTCCCTGCCGGCAATCAGCGCACCGGCACTGTTCACATCACCGGGTTTTACACGGGCATACACCTGAGGTACCTGAACCGTCTGCGTGCTGCCGTCCGGCAGTGTCACCGTGGTGTTAACCAGCCAGACAATATCACCGGTCAGTAACGCCATCTGCTCAGCAGTCAGCGCCACACCTGGTGTCAGATTGTATTGCTTACCAAATGCAATACCCGCATCCATTAACGCCTTAAACTGCTCTTCATCATTACTGTATCCGTCCAGGTACCGTTGCCCGGTCAGAGCGACAACCTGCTCACGAATCAGACGCTGTTCGTAAAAACCATCCCCCAGGCGTTTGAGCATGTTATCCCCGTTCTGAGAAAACGCCTTCTGCATGTAATCACTGCCCAGCCACGTCTTCTGGTTCGTAAAACGCGGGTCCGTTTCAACCAGATATGGCACATTCACTGCCGGATTTGTTTTAAACAGGCTGCTGTCCGGCAGACGGGTATCCGGCCCGGCAACATGGATACTGCCCTGAGGTGCGCTGACTTCAAACTGCTGCCCCGGCAACAGAATGACCGGTTCACCGGCAGACACCACCGGGCGAAGCGGTATCCGGTCAGTACCGGCTACTGTCATATCCACATTTCCGGTCAGTCCTGTCTGTACATCCGTTCCCTGTGGCTTCAGGGGAGAAAGCGTGACCTGGCTACCCTGAACCTGTCCGTGGCTGGTGAGCTCTCCCGGCTTCAGCGTGATGGTCTGAATTACAGTGGGCGGTGTGTACTGAGAGGTTTTCTCCCCCTGCTTATCCTTTCCTTTTTTCCTGATACGGTAATAATACGTGGATGTCCCTGAGTCCGTAACATGGCGCTCTCCGCTGACACTGACGTTTTCCACATCACCGGCCTGCATATCCAGCAGGCCACCTGCCACAACCTGACTCTTATCATTAAACAGTTTGTCTGCCACAATCGTCATGCCGGCACCGGACAGAATTTTTCCCGGGTCGGATTCTTTTACCCGGGTTTCTTCCACGGTACGGGTGTAATCGTACTGCGTGAATTTATCTCTGGCGCCTTCCGGTGTATGCAGTTTTTTCAGTGAGTCACTGGAATCGTTATCCACATAAACACCCGGTTCACCAGCACTCCAGCGTTTATCTGAGCCGCTGAGCTGGTACTCTGTTACCTTTTCCGTGGAAACCACCACGCGCTCCGTGGTGAAATGGTCATTGACGTTATTGATTTGTCCGGCACTCAGTACCAGATATCCGGCGGCTTCAATAGTGGCACTGTGATTATTCAATACACCGGCTTTCCCCGTGGCTGCGCCATTCGCATCCAGCATGCCACCAGTATGCATATCACCTGCACTGTAAATCAGGCTGTGCGTCCGGTTATTCAGGGTCTGTACCCCCAAGTCCACACGCTCACGCCCGGCCAGCGTCGCCGCCACGCCATTTTCATCCAGATTATTAAATGTGGCAGCGCTGACACCAACAGCATCGCCGTAGATTCGCCCGGTACCGGAATTCGTCAGGGTGTTCGCCTGAAGACGCGTATATTTCCCGTCAATCAGCCCACGGTTCAGCAGTGTGTCCGTCACGTTAAGCCAGGTCTGCCCGGCACTGATTTCACCTTTCTCTGTGTTTTCAAGGCGGATGCTGTTCAGGTCAAGCCGGCTGCCTGCCAGCAGGCTGCCGGTATTAGAGACATCGCCATTAACGGAAAGCGTAAGGTTTCCGTTCGCAATAGTCTGACCACTGTTGCTGAACGTTGTGTTACTTTTCAGCGTCATATCGCCCAGCGAAAGCAGTTTCCCGTCACCACCGAGCTGACCGGCATCCACAGATACTGACTGCCCGGCCTTAACCACGCCGTCACGGTTCGAAAACGCCAGCTGACGGCCACTGACAGACAATGTCGCGCCGGAAGAGAGGACGCCGTCATTATTACTGAGCGTCCTGTCTGCCATAACCGTAAGCGCCCTGTCTGCCAGAATACTGCCCTCCTGGTTATCAAGGTCCTGCGTCGTGATGTGTATTGTCTGCGCTTCCAGCCCCTGGCCGGTATTCTGCGTGTGGCGATTGATAAACTGCAGGGCGTTCAGCGTAATGGCGGAACCACTGCGAATCAGACCAGAGACGTTGTCCACAACGCCCCGTACACTGTTGAGCAACATGTCGCCCACAGACTGTATTTGTCCGTGGCTGTTCTGCAGACCTCCCGTATGCAGACGGAGTTCACCTTCACTGACCAGCCGGCCCCCCTCACGGTTATCCAGCGAGGTGGTGCTCAGGTCAGCTGTCGTTTTCGCCCCCACGGTCCCGCCCCGGTTATCCATTGCTCCGGTACTGACAGTCAGTTCCTGCAGGCTGTTCAGCGTACCGCGTCTGTTATCCAGCGTCTGGCCTGCGGTATTAATGCTGATACCCCTCCCCTGAATAAGACCGGACTGATTGTTCAGCGCCTGGCTGTTCCAGCCGAGCAGACCGTTTGCCACCACCTGACCGGATGTATTGTTAACCACGCCTGCAGTCAGGGACAGAGCATCTCCCGACAAAAGCACACCGGCAGTGCTGTCCAGTGTGCCGGCATTCAGCGTCATCGGGCCCTGACTGATAACCCCGCCCCGGTCACCACTGTTACGGTTACTCAGTGTGTCAGCACGGAGATTCAGCGATGCACCGCTCTGTATCAGGCCGCCGGCATCGTTGATGATATCCGTCGAGGAAAGGGTCAGTGACTGCTGTGCCACCAGTCTGCCGCCCTGATTATCAAACCGTGTGACATCCAGCCTGCTGTTACCGTTGCTGACCACCGTCCCCTGCTGATTTTCCAGCACATTCAGGTGCGCATTCAGGTCTCTGCCGGCGGCAAGCGTCCCTTCCTGATTACTGACATCACCACCACTCAGCAACATATCCGTCCCGGCCTTCAGTGCGCCTTTCTGGTTCATCAGCGTACCTGACGATATCTGCAATGACGCCTGACTCCCCAGCACGCCCTGACGGTTATCGAGCGTTCCGGCGTTCAGGGTCATATCCTTCTGACCCACCATAAATCCCTGCTGGTTATTCAGCATACCAGCCCGCACTGTCAGGGTACCGGCGCTGCTGATACCACCCCGTGTTTTCGTGTTCCGGTTACTGAGTACCCCGTCCTGTACATCCAGCGTCATGTCACTGCCGGACTGAATCAGACCATCATCAGAGACCAGTTCGCTGCCTGACACAGACAGCGTTTTCTGTGAAAGCAGTCTGCCGGACGCATTATCCAGCGCACCATCCAGCGTCACGGACAGCCCGTCAGACACCACCGTACCCTGGTGGTTATTCAGACTCCCTGCCGAAATACCCAGCCTGCCGGCGGACTCCATTCGTCCCTCCGTATTGCTGACAGCCTGCTGTGTTTTTATCCTGCCCGTTCCGGCAGCAGCTGAAATCAGTCCGTTGTCGTTATTCAGCGCCTGAGCGTTAAGCCGGACATCACGGCTGGCGGTGAGACTTCCCTGCTGGTTGTCCACGGCACCGGTTGTCTTCACCTGCAGACTGCCTGACTGCACCGCCTGCACTTTCCCCCTGCGATTATCAAGGCTCAGTGCATCCAGGCGCACCGCGCCATTTGCCGCAAGCAGCCCTTCCCGGTTATCCACACCTCCCGGCAGGTTCAGTGAAAAATCCCCTGTTCCCGTCTGAATCAGTTTACCCCTGTGGTTTGACAGGCTCTGTGCCGATATCTGCAGTGTGTCGGCATTTATCGTGCCACCATTATTGCTGAAGTGCCCGGCAGTCCGGGCGGAAAGCGTGCCGGCGCTCAGTTGCACATTCTGTGTGGATAGATTTCCACTGGTTGCATCCAGCTCAGTATGTTGTCCCTGTATCCGGCTGTTGCTTAAATCCAGCCCCTGCCCCTTCAGTTGCATGTCCCCACCGGACAGAACCTGTCCGTGTGCCGCCAGTTCGCCGGTGGTACTGACAGTCAGGTTGCCCGCTGCCGCCAGACGTCCGTCATCTTTCACCCCGGCGGCCAGCAGACTCCGCTCACCGCCGGTCAGACGCGCTGTCTGAATCCGGGTGTTGCGACGTGATGCCACAGAGCCTGTATGGGTGAATACACCATTACTCTGTATCTGCGTATCCTGCCCCGCATAAACAGAACCACTGTTATGCAGCTCCCGGGTTGTCGCCAGATGCACATCCGTTTTCGCACTGATACTGCCACTGTTTTCAATACGTCCGTCAGCCGTCAGGGTAACCGCCCCTGCCTCCGCACCAATATGACCGGCGTTACGAACCCCCACCCCCGTTTCCGTACCGACAAGGCGAATTTTTCCGGCATACATTCCACCAAGGCTGGACACATCCAGCGCCACCTGTGGCTGCGAAGAGGCATCAGCGGCTTTTTTCTCAGTCTGCCCGTGCGCGATATCCACATTGTTACGTCCGGTGGTCACTTTCAGGTCCTGCGCCCAGATACCCGCATTAATCTTCACTGACCGGGCAATGATATCGGTATAATCCGTGCGCGAGGCATCCATCCCTTTGCCCGTAATCTGAATCTCACCACGTTCAACACTGAATCCGGTCAGACTGCCGTTTTTCATCTGAGGCTGCCCCGTGGTCAGCGTGGCCCGGTTCGCATTAATAAAACCGCACCCGTCGCAACTGATGCCGGCCGGGTTCGCAATTACCACCTGCGCCTTTTTACCGGCAACCTCAACAAAACCGTTCAACTGGCTGGGATTGCGACTGTTCACTTCATTAAGAATGATTCTGGCCTCTCCCTTCGCCAGCCACGGGTTCCCGGCCACCATGCCACCCAGCTGAGTCTGCACATTGTTATGGGCATTATTCAGAATGACACCCTTGTTACCGACGTCGAACTGGCTGTATGTGTTATGTGAAACCCCACCGGCAGAAGGCGTCTGAATATTCACCTGCGGAATGCCGCTGGCCGTCTGCGTAATCGTGGGCTGCTGATGCCCCGGTGCGCCATGGTCTGCGGCAATGCCTGCAGCATTGACAGAATGCACCATCCCCGAAGCCAGCCACAAAGAGAATGCAAGCGGCGTGACACGGCAGATACGTTGCCTGTGTGGATATCCTGTGCGGGAGGACAGTGATGTACCGGCGCGACCGGAACGGGCAATATCTGCCACCACCATCAGCATTCCCCGGGCTTTGTTAAAAATAATGCGGTAACAATTTCTGTTCATTCTGATAAACCTGACTTATCTCTCCGGCACATCCACAGCAAGCGGGTGCTGCACACGCCACTGGCGCGCCTCTTCACGACTGACCTGTGCACCCCGGAAATTCATCACCCGTAACCCGGTCTGCTGCCCACGGTGGTACAGCGAACGCCAGCACAGACGGGGAAAAATATCCTGCCGGACAAGACGACTCATATCCGGAGTGTGTCCAAAAGGGGCAACCCAGTCACAGACCCACATCCGGTCGCCGCTGTTCCAGTCCGACTGAGGCATGAGAATTGCCGGCTGCGTAAGATAACGCGCCTCTGCCTCCGGGCTGAGCCAGGCCTGGCTCATGAAGAAAACCGGTCGCCCCTGCTCTGTTGCCACCACATACTGTCGGTGCTTAATCACCGGCAGCAGCAGGTCCGGCAGGGTATGCAGTGGCGCATCACGATGCAGGGGGGAGTGCATCCACAACCAGACGGCCGCCCCCAGGACTTCCGCCTCATTGACCGGCTCACCGGAATACAGGGGACTCAGAACGTCATATTTCCCGTTACGCATGAAACTTTCTCAGAAATCCCGGAACAGATTAAAACCGGCTGTCACATCACTCGTCATAAAACCCGCCGGCTTTGAAAACGGACGACCGATGAAAACGTCATAATCCGTACTGAACAGTTGCCCCCTCAGCCCCACAACACCACCGGCCAGATGACGTCCCACCAGATATTCACTGCCGGCTCCCCCCACCTCGCCGTAATCCATTCCCAGATATAACTCCTGCTCCGGCAGTGGCGTACGCCAGGCCAGGTCGTTGCGGATATACCAGCCGTTACTGGCATTCAGCGTTCGCTCCCCGTCAAAACCACGAACCGTCCAGCGGTTACCGATGGCAAACTGTTCCTGTGGGGTCAGCGGGGTATTGCTCAGCTGGCGCTGATACCGGAAGGAATAACTGAAGGGCTGCTCTGCCAGTGTAAAGGGCAGATTAAAGGATGCATTCATCTGCAGGATCTTACTGAGCGCCGTTGCCTCACCGAAGATTTCCTCCGGTGCCGGCTGTGCACCAAACCAGCGGGTTCCCCGTTGCCAGCTGACACCAGCATCCAGTGTGGCCTGAGAAATATAATGACGGTGCTGCAGCCCAAGTCGCCAGGCCGCTGTCTGCCGGCGCTGCACCTGGATTTCCGTATCATTAATGTAGTTACGCGACCTGCGGGCCTGAACATCGTAAGTCAGCACCGTTTTCTGCGTCCCGTTACGGTGCAGTACCCGGCTCAGCTGCATGCCCAGATTCTGACTCTCGCCACTGTACTGGTAATCCTCAACCGCACCAGCTACCGTCTGATGGTAATCGTAATCACTGGCGGTGACGGAAAACTGCCAGTAACCGAAAGGCACAGAGTAATGGGCCGTGTAGTTTTTACTGCCCTTACCCCCGTAATGTGGAAAATTATGGGTGGCAGAAACATACAGCAGGTCACTCAGGGAAAAAGGATTATCCAGAGAAAATGTTATACCACCGAGATAACGCCCTGTGCTGCGGGTACCTGAATCATCAAGCGAAAACCCCAGTCGCCAGTATTTATCCTGTTTACGGGTAATAAGAATATCACTTTCCCCTGGCTGCTCACCGGGCACAATTTCCATATCAGCCTGCACACCCGGCAGTCGTTGCATATTCTCCAGCCCCTGCTCAATGTCCCGTAAATCCAGCAGAGAACCTTCGTGTGCCGGGAATGAGGAATACAACTGAATATAGTCATCACTGTCCGGTGTCAGACGCACATGTCGCACAACACCGGGAATAATAACCAGCCGGAGGATACCGCTTTTTAAATCCTGCGAAGGTGCCAGAACACGGGTGGTGACATAACCATGATCGACCAGACGGTTCTGCAATGTACTCATCAGCAGATTAATTCCTTTCGCCCCCAGGCAATGCCCGACCGCCCCGTTGGCGATTTTTTGTAAAGGCAGCCAGTGTGGTAACGCATCAGCCCCCTTCAGTTCCGTCTGTTTAATCTGAAAACAGGGCGTTTCAACAGGAAAATTAATCTTATGGGCAAAAGAGCCAGGTGCAGAAAGGCGAACATCAGGGGCTGAAGGCGTCAGTTGTTGCTCAAGGGCTTCCTGACGCTGCTGCTGAATGATAAATGTATCCTCTCCACTACGCCGGATATCCGCTGCCTGAAGAGATAAAGGCGATAGTAAAACAGACATCAGTGTCAGTGACAGCAAGGACGGACAGCGCCGGAATACGCTTTGTTCCTCAGCCCTCTCGTTCCTGCAACATAATTTTCCAGTCAAACGAAAAACCTTTTATTCATGCCATACCAACAATCACCAGCCTCCTGACGATACCTCCCACCATGTTTTGCAGTGGTACGCTACCGCCCTTCCGGTATTTACCCACACCAACCGGTACCAGAATGCTGAGTAACAAATCCGTTCAGAATTGACTTAATTTTGATCATTATAGAATAATGATCTGAGCGACAGCAATATGACAGATTTATCGATCGATATAACACAAATGAACAGATCTTTATTCTGCCGAATATCGCAAAAACAGCATATCGCAAAACTTATAACCATAATTAATGGAAAAGTGCAGAAAATTATTCCACTGAATGCTTTTAATACAGTTGGTTAGCTAAAAAAATATCATTTTTTGATTTCAGTCATTGAAAATTGCAATGCGTGACGATTCAACAGCATTTAAGTGAGTTTCAGGATATGGGAAGGACATGAAAGGAGGAGCGCAATAAAATATACAGGAAGAAGGGGAAAATGTTTCGTAAAAACAGAAAATTAACATCGCACATCAGGAAACTCAGTCTCCTGATTCAGTGCTACCACATGAAAATTTAGTTAACTGTTACCGTACTAAAATTTATGTCAGAAGATGTTCCATTACCGAAAGTCAATCAGCGATACAAAGACGATCATGGTGCGCTTGTCACCGTGAGCAGTGTTGAGGAAACCCGGGTGGTGTTTATGCGGGACGGCTATCCGCATCCCTGCATGCGACCGATGTACAACTTTCTGGGAAAATTCAAACCCGAACCCCGGGAAGAAACAGAATAAAACGAAATCCCTGCCGGCAATCACACTGCCTGATGGCAGCATAATCCATTTATTAATTCTCATCCCCGGAGACAAGCCCAGAAAACCACTCCGGGTGTTCACTGTATGCCGTGTTCAGCGCATCCCAGGAAACGTTTATATAAAAGCTGTCCTGCAATTTGCGGGTAACAACTTCTGCCAGGCGATTCCGGTTATCCGCCAGTCCGGCATAACCTCTCTCTGCCAGCCACTCATTCAGTTCATGTTCCAGAGACAGATTGATAATATCATAATCGGACCTTGCCATTCCCGTTTCCTTAGCACATGTTTTCAGGCACGGGGATAAAGTATAAAGAATGTCGTACTGCAGCTACCAGAGCAATATTCCCCCTGATGGCCGTATCAGAGATGGTATGCCGGTATTTTGCGGGTGGTTCCCGTCAGGTTATCGTGTACCTCCACGGTTGTAGTCACCACCGGCATTCCGGCCTTTCTCAGCCTCAAAACATCAGCTGCAATACGCTGACTGCCGAACCAGAACAGGCCGTCCAGTGCAGTCACCAGCAACCCCGCCTCCAGCGCATGCTTCAGCCGTTCACGGGGCGCTTTCACTTCCCGGGTAATCTGCTGGTATGGCGATGATGTGTTTTCATTCCCAATCACCCGGCGAATACGATGAGACAGATGATACCGGTATGTATCCGGCACACCGGAAAGGCTGGCCTTCAGGCTGTACACGCAGCCAAAGCGTTTATCGTTGAACATCACATTTTTCTGGCTGATGTCCCATTCTTCACGCAGCGCGGCAATCTGTTGTGGTGCACGGGTAAGCAACAAGCGAAAAGGCAGTTCAAAACTGGTGACATAATCCACATTCAACAGGGCAATGCGAAGTCGTTCTTCTGGTCCGGCTTCTGTCTGCCGGCACTCCTCCAGGACATCCTGCCACTGCAGGCGAAGACGGGAAGACTCATTCAGTTCTGTAAAGCAGTATTTATCCGCCAGATAGTCAATTCGTGTATGCATACTGAAGAGTATTCCGTATAAAGATTCAGCTGGCAAAACTTTATCAGTCTGTAAAAACTAACGGAAGAGTCGATATTTCTCCCGTCCATCACCGGATGATTGTTGCAATACCCCGTGGCATCAGAGACTGAACAGCCGTTTTTAACGCAACGTATTGCTCTGATGTATCAGGCCG
>ENA-OWOI01000212-OWOI01000212.1-gut-metagenome-genome-assembly--contig:-NODE-212-length-17957-cov-6.036353_pt1 | contig 17957 bp, 19 predicted proteins | sample MGYA00248258_ERZ651800 | MGnify/ENA primary metagenome ERZ651800 (study PRJEB26908, sample SAMEA4031704) | gut metagenome | biome: gut; feature: normal infant; material: stool | place: China | collected 2015...
ATATCACAATTACTTTCAAATTTTCACACTTTACTTTGTGAAAGATATAACTTAGATATACAAAAATCCGCTAGGATGCCATAGCTAAAAACTATATCCTAGCGGATGTATATTATTAATGTCCCAATATAAATTTACGTAATGGTTTAGGTACATGGTTTAATGTCACGGCAGTCAAATAGGACAGGCCTAGCGCCATCACATACATAGCTAGCACATTAACTACGGTATATAAAAGATTATATTTAGCCATCACGCCAGAGATGATCAACAACCAGAATGGATGTGCTAAATAAATACCGTAGGACTTATCCCCTATTTCTGACCAAGTAGATTCCATAGTCGCATTCATTGGTAAGGTTTGGAATAAGAACAGACTAAATAGTGTTCCCAGTCCAGTATAGAGAACACCCATTGGGCTCATTTGATGAACTGTATAAATTGCTTCAAGCACTGTATAATGCCATACGTCCATGACATAGTAGTAGGATCCAAGCATCAATAAAATAGAACCTACCGCACTAACACCTAATAAGTAACGATAGCGCCACATGTATTCACATACCGTTTCATAGCGCTCAGCACATACAGCACCCAACAAGAATATCCACACATAATGGATAACCCAATAATTAAGTCTCATATCAAAAAGATATTTCAACACAGGGTTATTACTAAGATGTTCTGTTACCCAACGGCCGAGCATGTAAGACGAAACATAATCGATGCCAACTTGGATGATAAATAATAGAACCATCCAAAATACAGGGCGTTTTAAGATGACTTTCACCATAGCGCGCCATAGCGGCATCATCACGTAGAACCATAGGAGGATAACCATAAAGTATAAATGATACATAGACGTACCAAATAATAGATTTACAGCCAATGGTCCAGGATGTAAATTACCTAGATTATGCGCCGTTAGTCCCGTGTAGAGCAAATAAAATATGGACCACGTAATATATGGAAATAGCACCACCTGAATACGGCGGTGCATAAATTCCTTATATGAGAATGGTCCCTCTACAGATGTATGGTAGAACAATCCAAATGCAGAGAGGAAGAAAAATGCTGGTACTCCAAAGCGCGATAGAATTTCTAAGACACTAATGAGTTCTAAATTTACAAAAGGATTTTGTAATGCGTAAGAACCTACATGAATGCCGATAACACCGAGCATACAGAGGCCACGCATATATGTAATTTCCGGTAAAAATGCTTTTTTCATGTCCATTCCCTATTCATTATTGACCAGGTACAACTGCAGGTGTTGGCACAAGGCGTGGACCTTGAGATGTTGTAGCCGGTTGTTTAACTACTGGAATTACAGATGATGTAATTTGAACAGCTGTTGTCTTTGCTGGTTGAGCAGGTTGTGCTGGCGCAGCTTGACCATTCGCTTTAGCTGATTCCTCAGCCTTAGCCTTAGCCTCTGCCTCAGCTTTAGCTTTCGCTTCTGCTTCACGTTTCAAGCGCAATTCTTTTTCAAGAGGTACCACTGGTTTGTCGTAAACAGTGATATCTGTTTCGAATAGACGCCCCCAAGGGAATGTAGCTTTTACTGTACGAGGATCGATTTTAAGATATTTTTCAGCGAAGTCTTGAATCCGTTCGCCTAAGTAGCTTTCAAGACGTTCATTTAACTCACCAGAATAACGTACATTATCTGTGCGAATAGAGTCTTGCATACGGTAAATATCTTTGCGGATATTTGCTTGGTACGCCCAGTTATCCAAATATTGTTGAGTCAACATTTTGCGGTGACCTTCTGGGCTCATAGTTTTGAGCAATACCCCTTGCGCAATGGCGTAGCCTACCGTATTACTTGCGGTATTCCAACCATTGTACGCACCGATTTTGTATAACATATCGCGTTTGTACATAGCAGCTACTAATGTATTGTCCGCACCATTGTTATAAGCAATATCAGCAACGCTTACGTTTACACCAGAATCAACAGCTTGTTGAATTCGATCTACGAAAGCATTTGTAGAATTAGAAATCATCGGGAAGTTCTCGAAGCTTTCAGATTCACCAGTACTTGTAGTAAGTGGTGTATTTACTGCTAACAACACAGTTGGTTTGCCTTGTGTCACCATTGTGCCACCTACGGCCTCAACGTGTTGAGCAATTGTTTTATCGATGGTTTGGTCTTCGTAACCTGGCAATGTTTTACCGCCACCACCGAGTGGGTAAATTACAGAGAATGTAGGTTTTTCTGTACTTTCATCTGTACGAGAACGAGCCATCAACAAGAGCCCAAGTTGGTCGGCACCAGGGAAGCTACCATATTTCTCAACAGGAATATCCTTGGAATATTTACTTAAGTAACGACCTTCTAATGCAGATTGGGACAATTGAGATGTATCATCATGGCCCAATGCAAAGTAATCGAATACACCGCTACGAGTTTCGTCGATCAACTCTTTGTTGATTTTCATATTTTTTTGACGGCGGTCAAACCAGTCTTGTAGATATTCTACAGGAACAGAGGCTTGTAAGCTCATCAATTTTTGAGTTTCCTCTTGTGTTAAGGAGCCAGAGTCTAATTTATCTTGCAATGCTGCAATTTGGAAGATAGTAGGACCGTATTCCGCATAATAAGCTGGTTCAGTGCCGCCACCACTAGCACGTGGAGAACGCATTACAGTACCAAAACCATAAATACGCACGTTTTTATTACGAGCTTTTAAGGATTCAATACGTTTTAAACGGCTTTCCAATGTAGTAAGTGGAATGTTGTGTTTACGAGAGTCTACAAGACCACCATAAATAAGCGTATCTGTACTCAATACCATCACATCAGCACGACCTGCATTTTGTTCAACCCAAGCCATGATTTGATCTGCTTGACCTTGGTAATTCTTACCAGAAATCAAGTTCTGAGGTGGTGTCAATATAGTCATACCTGCTTCGCGAGCTGTATCTACAGTATATTGTAAGCTTACAGGGCGATCATCTTGAGGTACATACAACACGGTTTCCGCATCAATTTTAATAGATGTACCAGTAGCGATAGCTGCAGCCATAAGTGCTACTTTCAACCATTTATTCGTCATAAATCAAATCTCCTTCTGTGTAGCGAGTACTCCCGACTCGCGAAATTAACTGTTTTATAATACTCTCTTTTTCTGACACTTTTATGAAATGTTCATATGCTCAATAGTATAATTATATCATTTGACTATTATTTCGCAACCGGCTTTGTTTTCCCTACCTTAGGTAGACTCCAATTGTACTTGATGGCTAACAGACGGATAACGAGCACCACTGTGAAAGCACCATATACGGCCATACTGTCCCAACTAGATGTAACCATAAGATAATAAACAATGCCTCCAATAATGCTAGGCAATGCATATACATCTTCTTTCAAAACAGATGGAATACGCTGTGCTAACATATCGCGGATAATGCCGCCACCTACTGCGGTTATCGTACCTAACAGTACAATAAATATAGGCAACTCAGGATAGAGTTTAAATCCTGCAGAAGCACCTGTAACGGTAAATGACGCTAACCCTAATGCATCGGCTAATAAATAACTAGCTCGACTACGAGGACCCATCGCATGCTTGCGGTATCGGCTGTTGTAAATCAAGAACACGATAACGGTTACAGCTAAGACAACAGTTACGTACACCACATTTCGCAGTGAGTTTGGCGGGAAATAACCGAGCAATACGTCCCGTACAATACCGCCGCCGATAGCCGTAGCCAACGCCAATACGGCCATACCAAAGATATCCATCTTCCGAGCTACCCCAACGAGAGCACCGGATACGGCAAAGGCAATAGTGCCAATCATATCAAACATATACCATATAATATCCATAATTCCCCCATATAATCTATTCGCATAACTGCGTACACTGTGATAGACTTTATGTAAGATATTATACATTAAGAGGTATGCCAATGACAAAAGACATTACTGTAGACATTGAAAATATGGATGAACGCACCCGCGACGAATATTTTATGGCCATCGCCATGGAAGAAGCGCGCAAGGCTTATGATCTTGGAGAAATCCCTATCGGTGCCATTCTCGTAAAAGATAATACCATCGTTTCACGCCATCATAATCGTCGTGAACTCGATCATGATGCAACGGCTCATGCAGAGGTCCTTGTAATCCGCGAAGCATGCGATGTTCTCAAGCGCTGGCGGTTGACTGGTTGTACCCTGTATGTTACGATAGAGCCGTGTCCGATGTGCGCTGGAGCCATTATCAACAGTCGTATTGATCGCGTTGTATATGGTGCAAGTGATTACAAAGGAGGCGCCGTAGAATCGCTATTCAATGTGCTCTCTCACCCAGGTTTAAATCATGAACCTGAACTGGCATCTGGTGTGCTTGGTGATGAATGTAGCCAAATCATGAAAGACTTCTTTAAGGAGCGCCGTAAAGCACGGAGGAGTACCCAAGAGGCTGAAGGGTCCGCACTCGAAATGCGGTAGGTCGGGCAACCGGCGCGGGGGTTCAAATCCCTCCTCCTCTGCCAACTAAACTATATAAAGCGCTAACCATGGTTAGCGCTTTTTTTGTATCTATATTGACTCAATTTATATAACACTATTGTTACCTATATAATTAGTCTATACTTATCAATACTTTGGTAACTTTATGAGTTATAATATACACAAGATATAATTACTGCTATTAAATAGACTCAAGGGGACACGACTATGAAAAAATATTACCCTTATCTCATCACATTGAGTCATATGATTAATGACTCTTGTCAAAGTGTGTTGCCTGCCCTCTTACCACTGTTCATTTATACCTATGGACTGAGTTTGGAGCAAGCAGGTTTTCTTATTTTAGCTAATACAGCATTATCGTCATTATTACAGCCATTACTAGGCTATATTTCAGACAAGATCAATCAGCCACGGCTCATTGCCTTTGGTGTTTTATTATCCGCCTGTAGTACAGGTATGATGGGCTTTGTTACCTCTTATGAAAGCCTCCTTGTTTGCGCCACCTTAGCTGGTGTAGGTTCCTCTATCTTCCATCCAGAAGGCGCTAAAATTATGAACCGCCTCGGTGGTGGTAAAAAGGGTAAGGCTATGGGCACCTTTGCCATAGGCGGCAGTTCTGGCTTTGCCTTTGGTCCACTCTTTGCAGGCGCCATCGCCTATACAGTAGGTCCACATGGACTAGCTGCTTTTACAGTGGCAGGCATTATTATATTTACTGCCTTATTCGCGCTCATGCCTCGCATCGTAGCGCATGCGCGTACCATTGATCAAGCAGTAGCTACAGAAAATCCGATTGTAGCCGCAAAACCACTAAAAAACTATTGGAAATATTTTGGTATCTTGTTCATTATCATCCTAAGCCAGTCGGTAAACTTCCGCGTTATCAATGCGTTTATTCCTATCTTCTGGACTCGTGAACTCGGTACTAGTCCAGAACAAGGCAGCTTTGCGTTAACCGTATTCTTTAGTATTGGTATCTTCATGACATACATCGGTGGCCTATTAGGTGATAAATTTGGTCCGATTAAGATCATTAGACTATCCCTATTAGTTTGGTTACCAGCTATGTTCCTATTAACTGAAGTGCCAAATTTCTCACCAGTAATCATGCTACCTATAGGCTATCTCCTACTACTCATGATTGGTGCTGCAAAAGCAATTAGTTACAGCCCAGTTATCGTACTAGGCCAAACCTATCTTGCTAAAAGCATCGGCTTTGCATCAGGTATCACCCTCGGTGTAAGTCAAACCATCGGTGGTGTAATCGCACCTGTTGTGGGCAACCTAGCAGATACCTACTCCCTACCAGTTGCTATGATGACACTTGTGCCATTCCTAATAGGGGGACTTGGGGCATCATTGCTACTTAAAGATCCTAAAAAATTACAATAAACAAAAAGAACCCTTCATCTGAAGGGTTCTTTTATTTTCAGCTACACACTATATATTTAAGTGTTTAAGCATTTCATTCAAGATTACTATGTCCGTTTCTTTCATACCTCGAGCCACAGTACCGATACTGCGGATGGTATCATCAACGGTATATGCTACAAGTCCATCGCCTTTTTGGTAGTTCTTGTTAAGGCGAGCTTGTTTATAGCCCATGAACGCGCCATCAAGGGAGATAGCAATTTTACCTGCGCAGGATGGTTTCGCGCCATCGCATACGATACCGGATAAGCTAGCAAGACCATTCACAAGAGTATTTTCGATAATATCTTTGCTATCACCTTTCAAGAAGGCAATACCAGCTACACTGACTACACCAGCAGATACAACGCCGCAATAGGCGGACAATTTACCAATGCCAGATTTAACGTAGAGCGTCAACAAGTTAGCGAAAACAAGAGCACGGTACAATTCATCATCACTTTTACCAAGTTCCTCAGCAGTTGTAATGATAGGTACAGATACAGTTAGCCCTTGGTTACCAGAGCCAGAACAAATAACTACAGGCAATGGACACCCACTCATACGCGCATCGGATCCAGCCGCTGCACGAGCTTTACATTTTGTTTCAAGAGACGGATTTTCTTCATCCAACAATAAGAGCTGTCCAATATTGGAGCCATAATCATTAGACAAACCTTCTCGAGAAATAGCAGTATTATATTCTACTTGCTGCTTGATTTGAGGAATGATGCCAGAAATATCTGCCGTTTTAGCAAATTCGTAAATGCTATCAAAGGTCATAGCATATTCTGTCTTTGCGGCTTTCTTGATTTTATTAATCGTTTCAGACACAATCTCACCATCTACAGCGACATAGGTTACATTTGTATGGTCGTTTTCAATGCGAACCACCGCCGTATGTTCATCTGTTTCTGCAGTGATTTCAATATAAAGATTATCTACGCCTTCCGCAAGTGACACTGTACAGAAGTTGGCATCTAGCAATGTGCCGAGCCATTTACGATCTTCATCTGTAGCAGATTCTAATACCTCTAGCTCACGCTCAGGGTGACCTACAATGGCACCAAGGGTAGTAGCCGCTTGAAGACCTTTTCGACCACCAGAGTTAGGAATGACTACGGATTTTACATTTTTTATAATATTCGCGCTGCATCGTGCGTGAATATGGTTAGGAAACTCATCTAAAACAGAGACTGCCTTCGCAGCCGCATAAGCCAATGCAATTGGCTCAGTGCACCCGAAGGCAGGACGCATCTCTGATTTTAATAAGGAAATATAATCCATCTTATACTTCCGCAATAATTTCCACTTCTACCAAAGCACCCAATGGAAGATCTTTTACTGCTACGCAAGAACGAGCTGGTTTAGAAGTGAAGTATTTAGCATACACTTCGTTAAATGCTTTGAAGTCAGCGATATCAGCCAAGAAACAAGTAGTTTTAATAACTTCAGAGAAGTCAGAACCTGCTGCAGCCAATACAGCATCAATGTTTTTGCATACTTGTTCAGTTTGCTCTACGATACCGCTTGCAACAATGGAACCAGTTGCAGGATCGAGTGGAATTTGACCAGAAGCGAATAATAAACCGCCTACTACTTTAGCTTGAGAGTAAGGACCTACTGCTGCTGGAGCTTTGTCTGTGTGAATTGTGTTCATAATAATTCTCCTTTAAAATATAATTGAAAATAATATAAATTATTCTAATGCCGCCATACTCACATTAGTAATTACCTTGTAAATGACATACTTCGTGAAAGCATATCTATAACAAATTATTTAATAGATTTGAAGGCATTGTCAAATATCGTTTTGAAATAATCCCGTTGTACATCAGTTGTTACACCTACGTATAGTACCGGTTTACCTGGCTTCAACACAAATGCAGCATTTGCATAAAGCGGAGTTTGTACATTTCCATCCGCATATAACAATCGAGAACTTGCTGCATAAGTTTGATATTTAGTGCCTGCCACAGGATGTACTTGTTCCGCATTTTCTACGGTAAGCGTTCTAGGTTTTATAAGCAGTTCACCTGACCGAGTCTTAAGATTAGCATAACGTTTCGGATCATTTAAAGGTACTACAGTTGTAGTAGTTGGAATTTGCTTGTTAATAGCACCTAACATGAGTTGTTCTGTAACAGGGTCAATTTGGCCTTTATCAAGAGCTGCCATTGCAGCCACAAACATAGGGTCATTAGCCTTATCTTTAGCTACTTTTTTCGCTATTTGTTTAACATCTACAGCTACTACGAATGCATCTTTTTGACCAGTTTTATCTGCCCCTTGCAATTGGTATACATCAAAATTAGTACCTAAGTTTTGTAGGAACTCTTTTGCCATCATGTTTGCCATTGAAGATTTTGAAGGGTTCTCATTTAATTGTTTCTCTACAAAATCACGGGTATTTGTTTTGGATGCAGAAACAACATTGACATTATTAGGTACCATCATAGAACCTGCAATGGTTTGCACATCCTTAGCAAAACCTACACTAGATACAGTTCCCAATAAGCAAGCTGCACAAGCCAATACTTTCAAAGATTTCATATTATTTACCTCCCTTGAGAGATTGCGTTTGATACATATGATTCAACTCATTAGCCCAATAATCATGACTAGAATCATCAGACATTAAAAGCTGTAAAGATACACCCTTATCTGTAGGAACAGCATATCCAATTAAGGAGTCGGTGTTTCTAAATCCATCATATTTAAGACTACCACGTAAATCACCAGTCACAGCCGTACCATAGCGTGTTTGCACAGGTTTATAGGCCACATGCGTTGCATCTAGGCTCACTTGTTTTGCCATAAAGTCTACATAAGAACGGAGCTCTTCTTTACTTTTAGGAGATAAATTCTTTTCTGTAGCAAGCATTTTATCAAAGGCACCCATAATTTGAGAAGGTAACTTATCATTTATCATTTTTAGATCTTTAGCTAATTTTGCACCTTCAATTGTGTTGCCTTTTAAACTTTGTAATTTTTCTTGAGCCAACTCTTTCGAATACAACGCTACCGGTTTAGACGTAGAAGGATTTTTGGGACCAGATTTTACATCTGCGCCCTTTTCTACTACAGTCTTACTCATGCCTAACACTTGATCTATGGCATTTTTAGAATAGTCTACAACGACTAACTGACCTACATGGTGACCTTGTTTGTCAGTTCCTTGTAATTGATAGTAGGAAAATCCATCTAACACATCGCCCTTGAAAGGTTCAACCTGTACCGGTGCTTGCAATTTCAAACTAGCATTAACAGCATCAACAGCCGCTTTGTTTGCTACTGAAATCATTTGGCTTTGCTCATTATTACGCAGCTTTGCATCCGTAGGAACACGCATTACCTCTACAGCTTTCACCGTAGGAGATGTACTACCATACATACCATAACCTAAATCTACTGTATCAGCACAAGCAACTGCACCCATGCCAACAGTCAAGCATGTCGCAAAAGCCAATGTCGTCATTTTTTTATTGAGAGCTCTCATAAGACACCTCACGATTTAACAATACACTATGTATACAGATTATATTCATAACCTGTACTGCATCTATAAGATTTCAAAAAGATAATCTATACTGCATATATTAATTATTATACTATATAGAGATGTATAACTGTATAGTGTAATTTACAACCTATCAGTTCTGCTATACAATACTTAAATAGATATGTAAACATAGAGTATGAGAAATAGAAAGGAGTGCACACTTGGTGTGCTTTTATTATGATACAAGAAATAATTCCACTCACTAGGCCTCGTACATTAGCGGCCGCTCTAGGGCCTACTATTTTAGGCGCTGCCTTTAGTTATTACGCATTTGGTGCCGTAAAGGGTACAGGTCTCGCCATTTTCCATACGATTTTAATATTTTTAGCTGTTATAACAGCTCAAATTGTTGCTAACTTATGGAATGAATATAAAGATTTTAAATCTGGTCTCGATGCGGGGCAAAAGGTCGGCAATGCTGGTTCAATCACCCGTGGTGCCATTACACCAGAGCTCATCGTTACCATGATTAAGATACTCATGGTTGTACCTATTATCATCGGTCTTTATCTATCGGCAACTATCACCTGGTACTATATTCCAGCTGGTTTTCTTTGCATTCTCATCAGTTTTCTCTACTCTGGTGGGCCAAAACCAATTTCTCGCACACCATTTGGTGAAATTTCCTCTGGCATCGCTATGGGGTTTGCCATCGTCCTCATTACAGGCTATGCATGGACGCGAGACTTATCTTTAGCATTATTAATCCCTGCTATTCCATCTACATTGCTCGTTGGTTCCATTATGCTCACGAATAACATTCGTGATATTCGAAATGATGAAAGCCATGGTCGTCGTACATTACCAATCGTATTAGGTCGTGAACGTGCCCTCAGTTTAATGAGCATCACCTACCTATTCAACTTTATTTGGATCCTTGCATGGATCATTGTAGGTCATATGACATGGTTCTCCCTCTTCGCCTTTCTCGCAGCACCACTAGCTTTCAAAACAGTACATACCTTAAGTACTAAAACAGATGAGTTCCTACTCGACAAAGCTATGGGTACAACTGCAGGAGCTGCAATGATTTACCAAATCATGTGGTCCATTGGACTTATCATAGGTAAATAAGGTTGAACCATAGATTCAATTATTAGCAAATAAGTGTTTACCAATACGTACATACATAAAATACAATTACATAAAATAAAGAGAGATTTTCAAACTTTAACAATATTTTATAGATGTTAGTTTGGAAATCTCTTTTTGGTATAACTTTAAGCTATGGAGAACTCGTAACAATTCCTTCTTGATAGATAGGAAATAATTTAGTACTATAAATGTAATATTTTATATGAAATAATTGTAAAAGGAGTGTGTCTAATGAGAAAATTTTTAGCATTAGCAGCTACTGTAATCCTTGGCGGTGCTTTATTGATCGCTGGTTGCGGTAATGACAATAACAAACAAGCTGCTAACAACGGCAAACAAGTATTAAAAATTGGTGCTACAGCAGTACCTCACGCAGAAATTTTGGAACAAGTTAAACCTATCTTGGCAAAAGATGGTATTGATTTACAAATCACTGAATTCACTGATTACAACACACCAAACCTTGCGTTAGGTGATAAAGAAATCGATGCAAACTTCTTCCAACATGTACCTTACATGGATGAGTTCGCAAAAGCTCATAACCTTCCATTAGTATCTGTTGGTGGTGTTCACCTTGAGCCAATGGGCTTATACTCCCGTCAAGTCAAAGATTTAAAAGATCTTCCTAAAGGCGCTAAAATCGCTATTCCTAATGACCCTACAAACGGTGGTCGTGCATTATTGTTATTGCAAAAAGAAGGTCTTATCACATTGAAAGACTCCAGCAATATCTTGTCTACAATTCAAGATATCACTTCCAACCCTAATGATTACCAATTCGTTGAATTGGAAGCTGCGCAAATACCTCGTTCTCTTGACGATGTAGCATTAGCAGCTATTAACACTAACTATGCATTAAATGCAGGTCTTAACCCTGGTAAAGATGCATTGGCAATCGAAGCTAAAGATTCCCCTTACGTAAACATCGTAACTGTACTTAAAGGCAATGAAAACGATCCTCGCATCAAAAAATTGATGGAAGCTCTTCATACCCCTGAAATCAAAAAATTCATCGAAGATAAATATCAAGGTGCAATTGTTCCTGCATTCTAATGTATAACACAAAAGAGACCACATATGTGGTCTCTTTTTTTACTATAAGCTGTCCGCACCAAATCTAAATGGTAATAACTCATCAAGACTAACAACTTTATAATTCCCTTTTAGATTAGCCAAAATAATCCGTGGTATGTCAAATTCAGAAATCACCTGGCGACAGGCACCACATGGTGTACAAGGCCCTTCCGTATCAGCAACTACAGCAAGAGCCCTAAATTTTGTACAACCTTCTGATACGGCTTTAAATATAGCAGTTCGTTCTGCACAGTTAGTTAAACCATAAGATGCATTTTCTATATTGCAACCTTCATAAATTCCCCCATCCTCACACAGAAGGGCTGCACCCACTCCAAAATGGGAATAGGGGCTATAGGTTTTCTCACGCGCTACTATGGCACGATCAATAAGCTTTTGAATTTCCTGTTCCGTCATATCAGTTTTCTTTTCTATCATATGGATATCCTCATTCCACCATATCAAGAATCGTATCTACCACCACTGGTGCTGTTTCACCAAAAGTAATTGCCTCTAAGTATGTTTTAGCCGCATTTAGGAGCAAACTTTCATGAGAAGCATATAAGGTAGCTATGCTTTCACCCGCCCTAACAGCATCACCTGTTTTCTTGTGCATTACTATGCCTGCACTATAATCGATAGGACCATCCTTAACAGTACGACCAGCTCCGAGCATAACAGATGCAATACCACATTGTTCTGTATTCATGTGTGTAATATAACCGTCTTGAGGCGCTGTAACATCATAAGTGAATTTCCCGATGGCTAATAAGCTTTCATCATCAAGAACACGACTATCTCCACCTTGAGCATCGATCATCATGCGCAATCGTTCAAGAGCGGCTCCCGAATTAAGGGCCTCTTGTACGCGACTAAGAGCCGTTTCATAATCACAAATTTGGCTCAACACAAGCATATGGGCTGCCATGATAAGACATTCATGAGTTAAATCCTCTGGGCCATGACCTTTCAAGGTGTCAATAACCTCACGAATTTCCAAAACATTACCAATGGCGTGACCTAGCGGTCGGTCCATATCGGTTAAAACAGCCTTAACAGAGCGACCATTTTCCGTTCCAATATCTACCATAGCTTTCGCCAATGCGCGAGCATCGTCTATGGTTTTCATAAAGGCGCCACTACCAACCTTTACATCCAGCAAAATGGCTTGTGCCCCAGAGGCTAATTTTTTACTCATTACAGAGGATGCAATTAGAGGGATACTATCGACGGTGCCTGTTACATCACGCAAAGCATATAGCTTCTTGTCTGCAGGTGCCAGCCCTTCAGATTGTCCGATAACGGCAAGACCTATTGTATTGACTTGATTAATAAATGCCTCTTGGTCCAATGATACCTTTAGATTTGGTATGGACTCCATCTTGTCGATAGTACCGCCCGTATGACCTAAGCCACGTCCCGACATTTTCGCCACCTTGCCTCCACAAGCAGCCACCAAAGGTCCTATGATAAGAGTTGTCTTATCCCCTACACCACCAGTACTATGCTTATCTACTGTTATCCCATCAATATTGGATAAATCTACCATATGCCCTGACTGGGCCATTGCCATGGTCAATGTACCTAGTTCACGAGCATTCATCCCATTAAATACAATGGTCATCAATAAGGCACTTACTTGATAGTCGGGGATGTCCCCATTTACATAGCCAGCTATAACAAAACGAATTTCCTCATCCGTTAAGGGTAAATTAGAACGTTTTTTTAGAATAATATCATACATGCGCATGGTTATACCGCCATTCTAAGAAACCACCTAAGCACGGCCTAGGTGGTTTTCTATTATACTTCTTCGTCTAAATGATCTTTAAGTAGTTCTACTGCTGCACTGGCGCCAATACGGCTACAACCTTCTGCAATATAGGCTTTCATGTCAGAGATAGAACGAATACCACCGGCAGCCTTAATTTTTACATTAGGACCGATGTGTTTCTTAAAGAGTTGAATATCTTCAATACTAGCACCACTACTACCAAAACCTGTAGATGTCTTGATATAGTCGGCACCACCATCTGTAACACATTTACATAGAGCTACCTTTTCAGCGTTAGTTAGATAACAGGTTTCGATGATAACCTTTAAGATTTTATCTCCGCAGGCTGCTTTAAGGGCTTTAATTTCATCAGTAACAGCATCAAAATCACCTTGTTTTACATTGCCTAGGTTAATAACCATATCAATTTCAGAGGCCCCTTCTGCAAGGGCTTGCTTTGTTTCAGCCACCTTCACTTCAGTCGTTTCATAGCCTAATGGGAACCCAATAACAGTACATACAGTGAGGCTTGGATATACTTCATGGGCAGAAGCCACAAAGTCCGGTGGAATGCAAACAGATGCTGTTTTATAGGCTACGCCAGCTTCACAAATTTCTTTAATATCATCCCATGTAGCTGTGGGACGCAATAGTGTGTGGTCCACATAGGATAATAATTCTTTACCTAACATAGTGTCTCTCCTTACTAAAAAAATGACATTTGCTCTGGCTCAGGTTCTTTATGTAAAGCCTCTTGAGCAGCGCGATTTTTGTCATCAATAAATGGTTCTAGTGGTACACCTGTAGCCTTCAATAAATCTGGCAAGCTATTAACGCCCTTAACTTTAGCCGCCTCTAATACAACCTTAGCACATGTTTCCGCATCATCCAATGCGTAGTGATGTTTAAACTCAACCCCGATGTATGCAGCCATTGTATTTAGCTTATGGTTTACTAAATCTGGCCATACCGCACGTGAAAGTTTTACAGTACATGCATAATCTAGCTCTGGCCAAGGAATTTTATAGTAATCCAGTGTAGCACGCAATACATTCATATCGAATTTTGCGTTGTGAGCTACCATGATATTGCCTTTTAAATGATTTTCGTAGATAGCATTCCACAATTGATCAAAGGTTTTCTCATGGATAACATCCTTTGGTTGAATGCCATGAATTTCAATGCATTCATCATCAAAGCTCATGAACGGTGGTTTTATAAGGCTGTACGCCTTTTTTGTAATCTGTCCATCCTTTACGGTAATAACCGCCAAGGAGCACGCACTATTTTTAAATTTATTAGCTGTTTCAAAGTCTAATGCAACAAAATCTAACATAGGACTCCTTTCAAATCTATATGTTTTTTAATTTATATATAAGAATTGTATTCATTTTCTCCATTTATTATAGCATGAAACACTCTATAATCTACTATTCAACGGTGACTATTAGTCACCTCTTTCACATCAAATTTAATTGACAGATAGGCCCTCTGTATGTGAAAATTATTTAGATATATATGTAGTATGGAGGTTGCAAGATGGCAGATGACAGATTAATCGTTGCCCTTGATGTATCCACTATGGATGCGATGAAAGAAACCGTAACAGCCCTTGGTGATGCGGTTAGCTTTTACAAGGTCGGCATGGAGCTATTCTACGCCGAAGGAGAGCAAACAGTTCGCTATTTACAAGAGCAAAACAAACAAGTATTTCTTGATTTGAAATTGCATGATATTCCTAATACAGTAGCACATGGCGTATCTTCCCTAACACGTTTAGGTGCTAACTTGATCACTATGCATGGTCAAGGCGGTCCAGTTATGATGAAAGCCGCTGTAAAAGCGGCTCGTGAAACAGCTGAACAATTGGGTGTTGAACGTACAAAATTATTGGCAATCACTGTATTAACTAGTTTTGATGATGAAGCTTGGACTGCAACTGGTGGTCAATTACCGATTTCCGACCAAGTTATTCGTCTAGCGAAGCTCGCTAAAGAATGTGGCATGGATGGCGTTGTATGTTCCGCGTTAGAAGCTAAAATGATTCGCGAAGCATGTGGTGATGATTTCCTCATCGTAACACCTGGTATCCGCCCATCCTTTGCGGCAACAGACGACCAAAAACGTATTGCTACACCTGCTAGTGCATTACAAGATGGCGCGTCTCGCCTCGTTATTGGCCGCCCTATTACACAGGCTGAAAATCCTCGTGAAGCAGTTCGTTTAATTATTGAAGAAATGGAGAATGTATCCAAATGATGACAGAACAAGAAGTAAAACAATTACTTATCGACACTCACGCTATTTTAGAAGGTCACTTCCTTTTGACATCTGGACTCCACAGCCCAATGTACGTTGAAAAATTCAATGTATTGCAACATCCAAAATACACTGAAACTCTTTGTAAAGAATTAGCTGAACGCTTCCGCGATCAAAATGTAGAACTCGTTATCGGACCTATGACTGGTGGTATCTTACTAGCTCACGAAGTAGGTAAAGCCCTTGGCACACGCGCTATCTTCACAGAACGTGAAAAAGGTGTTATGACATTGCGCCGCGGCTTCAAAATCGAACCAGGTACACGCGTACTTATCGTTGAAGACATCGTAACTACTGGTGGTTCTGTACAAGAAGTAGTAAATGTTGTAAACCAATCCGGTGGTGAAATCGTAGGTGTAGGCCTTCTTGTTAACCGTTCTGGCGGTAAAGCAGAATTCGGCGTACCTCACGAAAAAGTACAAGCCTTACTTAACCTTGAAGTTCCTACATACAAACCTGAAGAATGCCCTCTTTGCAAAGACGGCGTAGCTATGACAGAACGCGGTTCTAAACACATCAAATAAATTACTAAAGACCTATGCATATGCATAGGTCTTTTCTTTTACATATCTAAGTTAATAAAAATATCCTTAGTCTATCAAATATAATCAACATTTATAAACAGATACAAAAAGAGCTCCTTCACTGAGGAGCTCTTTTTGTTTGTGTGTAGTTATTGTGTGTAAGAGAGAGATTCTGATACGAATGTATCACATAGAGTGTGTGCCTCTATGGTGGCCATGAATGCACTTTCATGACCACGTTCTCTATTATTTTATGAGAGAAAGGGACTCATAAAGTATAGTTAGTTTTGTGTAGTTTGCGGTGCACCTTGATCACTTTGTTGTTGTGGTGCATTACCATTAGTTTGTTGAGGTGGTTGGCCTTGCATAGGCATTTGACCTTGCGGAGGCATTTGACCATTTGATTGCATATGTTGCCCATTATTTGGTCCCATACCATCCATCATTTGGTTTTGACCATTTTGGTACATATGTTGACCATTATTAGGCCCCATACCATCTTGAGGCATCATTTGATTATGTCCATCCATCATATGTTGATCCATATGCATATTAGGACCATCATGTCTATGTGGTTTTCTGAACTGTTGTTCATTTGTTTTCATCCATTCGCCAAAATTTGGTAGATCATTTACAGCAAATGATGTACCTGCCCCTACAGCACTGATTACAGTTAGAATGGCAGCAATTATAATCCGTCTCATAGGTCCTCCTTAATCCACATTGCTGAAATAACGTTCACGTACCCCACGAAGTTCAACACCAACAAAGATACATGTAAGGCCCCCAAAGAGACCTACACCACCAAGTGCAACTAAAGTTACTAATGATAATGCAGGAAATGCCGTTACATTCTCAAACGGTTGCCATGAGCTTCCGAGTAAATATAAGATGGCAGGTGTAATAATAAATATTAAAACCCCTACAATATATGACAAACCGCTTCCAATAGATAACAATGTTTTGGATGCTTTTTTAGCCATACCTGGTAATTGTGGTAATAAACGTTCTTTATAATCATCAAATCTTGCATAGATTGCTTGCATATTAACAGATTTACTTTCACCACCATCTTGGCCTAATGTGTCTGTAATTATCCCCGCATCTACATAAGATGCATAGATTTCCTCTGGAGTTCCCAAAGATTTAATAATTTCACTATCTGTAAGACCTTTTTCATAACCTACTGCAAAATGTTCTTCATAAACCTCGATAATACTTTCTACATCAGCAACACGGGCCTTTTTGAATATATTACGCAGTGCTTCTAAAAAGCTATTTTTGTTCATTATAGTCGACTCCTTTCAACAGGATGTTGATTACACCAGAAAATTCATCCCATTCTTGGCGCATCTTGTTATATGCGGCACGTCCATCTTCTGTGATGTGATAATATTTTCGAGATGGTCCTGTAGTAGATTCCTTTAAATATGTTTCAACATACTTTTCTTTTTTCAATCTATTAAATAATGGATATATCGTTCCTTCAGAAATCTCAATATATTCCGAAATGGTGCTTACAATTTCATACCCATATCGATCAGTTTGTGTTAGTAATGCTAGCACTAGCATATCCATAACACCCTTTTTTAATTGAACTTGCATAGTTCCTCCCTTTAGGCTGTGCTTGCCTGCCAATGTGAAAGCTCTCTTACGGTCACTATCATGTACTGACAAATACATAATAACACAAGGTACCTCGTATTGCAAG
>ENA-OWOI01000216-OWOI01000216.1-gut-metagenome-genome-assembly--contig:-NODE-216-length-17831-cov-4.973921_pt1 | contig 17831 bp, 13 predicted proteins | sample MGYA00248258_ERZ651800 | MGnify/ENA primary metagenome ERZ651800 (study PRJEB26908, sample SAMEA4031704) | gut metagenome | biome: gut; feature: normal infant; material: stool | place: China | collected 2015...
ATCCTTCGCTGTCTTATCATATTAGTTATGATTTGATTAAGAAAAAGGAACTAGAACTATTAAAGACACATGATCAGCAATACGTGTATAAAGAGATAATGTCACCATTAGTTAATTATGTACTACCTTCAATTGAGCCTGCAAAGCAAATACTTTCAAAAACAAAACCGATAACTATTAATGGATTCACGTTCCAAACGTTAAAATCAAGTGATTTAATATATCATGGTCCTGATAATGACGCCATTTATATTTATGATGGTAAAAGCTATCGTGAAGGTATTATGGTGAGAGAGTTAAAACCAGAAGAGTTAGCTAATCGTCATCAAATTAATTATAAATTGATACGATTCTTTATTATGTATAAGCCGTATTCTGATTATAAACCAATTCAATACGCAACAGTTTGGAATGATGCTACTCCGGCTATTTATATGGAAGTAGAACGCTCAACATCTAGAATGTACATTCAATCGCTATATGATGATAAATATTTATATACTCACTTTATAATGGCGGATCTAGATTATAAAACACCATCAAAAGACTTACGCGATATAGTTCAATATGTGGACAATGCAAATGACAAAGACAAGTATGCTAAAAGCCAAGCTGGGATGGGAGCTATGCCTAAAGGTATATATGAAAAATCATCTGGAAAATAAGGAGAAAATAGTCAATCTATAATATAATCTTGACTTGATTCTCAATTAGTTCATAAAAATATATATGTAAGTTTTACCACATATATTCACTATTACTATAGTAAAGTGTTTATATGTGGTATTTTTTATAGTAAAATGAAAAATACATGAGGTGTTTTGTTGGATATATTAAATCCATTTAAAAGAGGGGTCTTAATTTTGAATAAACTAATTATCTGTTCTGGCGTATTAAAACGACTGATTCTTTGTACTACTATAATTATGTTTTTAGTATTTCTTTTAATTAATGATAATATAATAGGAAGTATTTTATTTTCAGGAATAGTTATTTTGGTTACTGGGTATTATTTTAAAGTTCCTAGATATCTAATGTTATATATTCTAGGTGCTATAGGATTTTATGTTGTAACTAATTTTGTTTTACCAAGTATTGGTACTAATCTATTTTCCGAATTTATTTTTATGGATAAATATGGAGGTTTAGTTTATGCAAATATGTACACATTTTTGATCATTTTAATTCTTGAAATTTTAGAATATCCTAAAGAAATATTGGTCAAAATAGATAAGGATGATTTGTTTAGAGAACGGAAACTTGATTTATATAATATTAGAAAGCTGATAAAGGAAAATAAATCTAATTTACTTGGTATTGATGCTTTATGGGGAATGGGAAAAACCTCTTTAATAAATCATCTAATTAAAGAGGAAAACAATAACTTTAGATTTATAGTTATTGATGTATTATCTTTAAATTTAGATAATACAATCGATTTATTAATAAAAAAGATTAACTTCTTTTTATTGAAGGACGGTATTCGTAATTTTAGTGCAAGTCGATTATTGGCTATTCTACAAAATAAATATAAACCTTTATATAATGTATTGTTAGACGATGATGATTCATATTATGATATTTTTGAGTCATTTAAGGTGGGGATTAGTAGACTAAGAAAACCTATTATTGTTATTTTGGATGATGTGGATAGAATTAATCAAGTTGATCATTTAAAAAAACTATTTTTTATTAGCGAAAAATTAAGTAATTCTAGTAATGGTAACTTAAAATTTCTAATGCTTTATAATTCTGAAAAGTTACTAGAACAAGGCTTTAGTGAGATATATTTACAAAAATATATTCCTAATAAAGTCCGTTTAACTGATATGACTTTTTACTCTATTTTAAATACTTTAATAGTTCAAGACGTAGGATCGAATTCATTTATAAATAAAAATAGATATTTAATAGAGAAGATATTGTCAAGAATCCATAATCAGTTGAATTTATTAAATACTGAAGAGATTAATTCATATTTCCGAGATTATCATAATATAAGGACTATTAAGTTTTTTCTAGAAGAGTTAGAGTCAGTATCTTTAACAATGCCTGATAGTATGCAGAACCAGGTGATATTAAAAGAAACTTTAATTATAGCTTGTTATATTAAACATTTTATTCCGGAGATATATAATAGTCTAAATACAAATTTATCACTTTTAGATAATTTAAAGATAGAAGTTGATAATAATATTGTGCTACCACAAGGATTTAAGCATAAATTTCATTGTGGTTTAGCCAAATATTCAGACATTTCTCTGAAATTTAATAGACAAAACTTTATGAAAATGCTAGTTTATTTCCTTTTAAATATTCCTGAAGACATAGATTCTAATATTCAATCCTGGTATAAATATAAAAGATTAGAAACTGCATTGTATCACTATATAATGTTTGGATTAGATTATCAAATAAATTATGAACAAATTGCTTCTGGATTAAGAGATATTCTCAAGTCACCTACTTGGAAAATTGATGCCTATAATATATTCAAATTACATTTTTGGGGGAAAGATACATTGCAAGTATCTTATTTTTATAATATAGAACCTTGGATGGTATATTTAGACACATATAAAATTTTGATATATATTTGGACTAAAGATGAAGCAAATTTACATTATATTAAGCTGATAAGAGAATATTTCACTTCAAAACACCCAAAGATTTCATTAAATGGTGATGCAGTTGAGTTTTTTGTTAGTTTGCTTGATTCCATAGGTTTACATAAATTTAGTGCAGTATTAAACTGTTATTTAATATTGGCATTTAAATACTTTTATAAACAAAAGTCATTTTTAAATGAACACGATTTAATAAAGATTAAACGTAGCTTTTTAAAAGTTATTTTTGATTTAGGTTACACTAAAGATTCATATAATAAAAAACATGTGCATATATTGAATGATAATCAGCGATTAGATCTATGTATTACTGATGCCATAGAAGTTATAAAGATGGAAATTCAATTTATTCATGATAATATAGATACTTTCTCTAATTTAAAGTACTATATTTATCAGTATAAATTAATTAGAGTAACTCTAAAGTTATTAATGCGTTTAAAGTTTAATGATGTATCACAACAACAAAAAAAAATAAAGGATGTTGTTGGTTTACCAAACTATACTGATAAGCAATTTAATTCAGATATTCGTAGAAATTTATATACTCCTACTGATTTAAGACGTGAATTAGATCATCGTATTGTCTATAATAAACAAAAAGAAAGGAATATATATGATAACAGGAGAAATTAAAAATAAAGTAGATAAGATATGGGAGAATGTCTGGGCTGCAGGATTAACAAATCCTTTATCTGTAATTGAGCAAATTACATATTTGATGTTTATACGTGCATTGGATGATCAAGAAGTTAATAATATTCGTAGTAAGACTTTACTTGGTGCGGATGTAGAATTAATTTTCCCAGAGTCGGATATTGGCCAAGCTATGCGTTGGAGTAATTTTAAATTTAGAAATGCTGATGAAATCTATAATATTGTCTCTAATTTTGTATTCCCAGCGATTAAGGCTATGAAGCATGGGAAATTGCCAGATTTTGATGAGCATGGCAAGTTAATACCAATTCCTGATACTGATGATACAAAGGATGGTTTTGATTTCTTTGCTAAGCATATGTCGACCGCTACTTTTATCGTTCCGACCGCACAAGTACTTGAAAAAATTATTACAGGGTTAGATGATTTATATACTCATGACATTGCAAATTTAGATATGCAAGGTGATCTGTATGAATATATGCTCTCAAAATTATCCACAGCTGGAACAAATGGTCAATTTAGAACACCAAAGCATATTCGGGAGATGATGGTTAAGTTATTAAAGCCTTCACCTCAGGATATAATTTGTGATCCTGCCTGTGGTACAGCTGGGTTTCTAGTGTCTGCTGCGGAATATGTTCGAGCTAATCATAGTGAAAAAATGAATAAAAATGATTGGAAACACTATGAAAGTAACATGTTTAGTGGATTTGATACAGATACAACAATGCTTCGTATATCTGCTATGAACTTAATGTTACATTCCATCAAATATCCTCAAGTTGACTATAAAGATAGTTTATCAAAACAAAATGATATACATGATTCATATACTATTTGTTTAGCTAATCCACCTTTTAAGGGAAGTTTGGATGCAGCAACAGTTCATGGTGATTTACGAAGTATTACTAATAATACAAAAAAAACAGAACTCTTATTTTTGGCACTATTTTTAAGAATTTTGAAAAAAGGTGGTACTTGTGCTTGTATTGTACCAGATGGGGTACTATTTGGTTCATCTAAAGCACATGTAGCTTTACGAAAAGAAATTATTGAGAATCATCATTTGCGTGCAATTATATCTATGCCTTCAGGGGTTTTTAAACCCTATGCAGGTGTGTCTACTGCGATTATGATTTTTACAAAAACCCAAGCTGGTGGAACCAATAATGTTTGGTTTTATGATATGAAAGCAGATGGTTTTAGTTTAGATGATAAACGACAACCTGTTGAAGATAGTGACATTGCTGATATTATTGATCGTTTCGAACATATTGATAGTGAAAGTGAACGGAAGCGTACTGAACAAAGCTTCTTAGTACCTAAACAAGAAATCGTGGATAATGGATATGATTTATCTATTAATAAATACAAAGAGATTGAATATATCCCGGTCGAATATCCTCCAACTAGCGAAATATTAGCTAATATTAAGGCCTTAAATGAGCAAATTATGGCTGATACAATTGAGCTAGAACGATTATTAAATGAATAAATTCATATTTGGTGAGATGAATGAAGATAACTTTAGGTGAAGTAGGTACATATATTAATGGCTATGCATTTAAACCTAGTGATTGGGGGACTAGTGGATTACCTATAATTCGAATACAAAATTTGACTAATCAAAATACTGAACCCAATTATTTCGATGGTCCGTATAATTCAAAGTTTGAAGTTAATAAGGGAGATATTTTAATTGCTTGGTCGGGTAGTTTAGGTATACATATCTGGCAAAAAAATAAGGCATTATTAAATCAGCATATTTTTCGTGTTGAATTTAATAAGTGTGATATTGATAAAATGTATTTTTATTATGCTGTAAAATACAATATTCATAAGATGCTACACTTAACTCATGGTGCAACTATGAGACATATCATTAAAAGTGATTTTGAGCAGATAATAATTCCTTATCCTAGTTTAGAGGCTCAAGCTAAAATATCAAAAGTATTAAATTATCTCGATCAGAATATTATAAATTATAGAAATATTCTGATAAACTTGGAGTTATTAATTAAATCCCGATTTGTTGAAATGTTTGGAGATCCTAATGCATCTAGAACTAAATATAAATTAGTACCTATTCATATGGTTACAGGCTGTATGGTACCAGGCAGAGACAAACCTAAAAGTTTTACAGGTGAAATCCCCTGGATAACAATTAATGATTTAAATATCAATGGATATACAAATAAGTCAAAACTAGGACTAGGATTAACTATAGATGAAGTTAAAGAAGTAAATCGAAAGTGTGTTCCACAGGGGAGTGTTTTGATGAGTTGTGTGGGAAATTTAGGGTTATGTTCTATCGCCAGTGTTGATCTTGTAATAAATCAACAACTGCACTCTTATCAATGTAATGAGCTTATTAATAATTTGTATTTGATGTATTATTTATCTTTTAAAAATGCTTATATGAATAAAGTAGCTAGTAGTACAACGGTTTTATATATGAATAAGAACGCATGTAATAATATTCCAGTACTACTACCTCCAATAGAATTACAAATTAGCTTTGCAAAGTATTTAAATCAAATCAACAAATTGAAATTTGCCTAAATAGTGTATAATTAAACTAAGTATTATATAAAACAGATGAAGTTACATGTATAGGGGATTATATATGGCTAATTTTGATTTTCTTAAGGATATAGTTGAGTATAAAGTTTTTGCAGATGCAGCTATTGAGGCGGAGCGTGTCTTTCACTCATCACCATCCATGTGTGCAATTGGATGTCGTAAGGCGTTAGAGTTAGCCGTAAAATGGGTATATACAGCGGATACTAGCATGATTGTGCCTTATAAGGATAACCTTCAATCACTTTTACATGCTAAATCCTTTAAAGATGAGTTGCCTGAATCTTTGTGGCGTGAATTACAGCCAATTGTAAAAATGGGTAATTTGGCTGTTCATTCTGATACTAAGATTTTGCCAAGAACCGCTATTATTTCATTACAAGGATTATTCAATTTTATTGAATGGATAGATTATTGTTATGGGTATAACTATGTAGAGCGTACATTTGATGAGAATGTAATTCCTAAGACTATAGTTCCTGTTGATGTTAAGAAAATTAAGGAACAAGAAAGTTTGATTGCTCAAAATGCTCAACAAATTGAAAATCTATATTTAGAAATTGAAAAGCTTTCAAAATTATTATCTTCCGCAAAATCTGAGCATGTTTTAATGCGTAGTTTACCTAAAGTACCTGAAACTGAGGCTGAAACACGTAGATATATCATTGATGTTGATCTTAAATTAATGGGATGGGAGTTTGACGGACCTAATAAAAATGTGTTTGAAGAGTTTAAAGTTTCAAATCCATATGTTCCAGGTGGCTCAAATCTTAGTGTTGATTACGTATTAATGGGCCGTGATGGTAAACCTCTAGCATTAATTGAAGCTAAGAAAACTAGTCGTAATATAAATGATGGTAAGACACAGGCATTAGCTTATGCAAATGCATTAGAACGTGAATATGGACAACGTCCGATTATTTTCCTATCTAATGGGTATGAAACTCATATGTGGGATGATCTTGAATGGAATATGAGGCGTGTAAGTAGTGTATATGGTGTAAGTGACTTAGAACGACTTATTGTACGAAGAAAATTAGACAAGCCTATTTTAAGTACTATCCCAATTAATGATGATATTTCAGCACGCTATTATCAAAAGGAAGCTATTAGGGCTGTTTGTCATAATCTTGAAAACAAGATTAGAAGAAGCCTACTTGTTATGGCGACTGGTACAGGGAAAACCAGAACTTCAGTAAGCTTAGTTGATGTGCTTTCCCGTAGTAATCAAGTGACGAATGTATTGTTTTTAGCAGATAGAATTGCATTAGTAAGTCAAGCTAAGGATGCATTTAGAGAACATTTACCATCTGCATCGTTATGTAATTTATGTGAAAGTAAAGATGATAAAAATGCTCGAATAGTTTTTTCTACATACCCTACAATATTAAATGCTATCGAGAAATCATTAGATGGAGAAGGTAAGCGCTTATTTACTCCTGGTCATTTTGATTTAATCATTGTAGATGAAAGCCATCGTAGTATTTTTAAAAAATATAGAGCTATATTTGAATATTTTGATGCCATTCTTGTTGGTTTAACTGCTACACCTAAATCTGAGGTGGATAGAAATACTTTTGATTTCTTTGAAGTTGAAAATGGCGTTCCTACATATGCATATAGCTATGATGAGGCTATTAAGGATAATTATTTAGTACCATATTATAATTTTGAGATAGAATCAAAGTTTTTAACAGATGGCATTGTTTATGATGAGCTTTCAAAAGAAGACCAAGAACGACTAGAAGATGAAGCTTTAGAGCAGACAGGAGAATTTCAAGGTGATTATTCTGCTACGGAAGTAAATTCTATTATTTATAGTACAGACACAATAGATCATGTTCTCAGAGAACTGGATCAGAATGGTATAAAGACTCATAATGGAGATTCTTTAGGTAAAACAATTATCTTTGCTCAGAATAAAAAGCATGCTTATTTAATTGAAGAGAGATTTAATTTATTATACCGTTCTTCAAAAGGAAAAAAAGCACGTGTTATTGTTAGCTCTGATCAACATGCATTGCATTTAATTGACCAGTTCAAATTCTCAGACGGTGAACCAGATATAGCCATTTCAGTAGATATGTTAGATACGGGAATTGATGTACCGGCATGTGTTAATCTGGTATTTTTTAAACGTATAAAATCAAAGACTAAATTCTGGCAAATGATAGGTCGTGGCACTCGGCTCTGTCCAGAAGTGGAGTTTTTTGATAAAAATAATGGTGATTACGTAGGCAAGAAGTACTTCTATATCTTTGATTACTGTAAAAATTTTGAGTATTTTAGAAATCAAAAAAATACGGTAGAGGTAAAAGGTAATAGTGCTACATTAGGTGAAAGAATCTTTGCTAAGCGTGCTCAAATTATTGCACGACTACAAACTGAAAAATACGGCAGTGAAGAATATCAAAGCTGGCGCTCAGATCTTGTAGATGAGTGCTATAAAGAAATTACTGATTTAGAAGTAACAAAACCGGTTGTTCGTTTACAGTTAAAATATGTAGATAAATATAGTGTAAAAACGTCATTTGATTATTTATCAAATATTGATGAGCATGACTTAATTACTTATGTTGCACCTTTAATTTGTGCTGACGTTAAAGAGAATTTGGCACGAGGATTTGACAACTTTGTATACGAAGGAATTTTAAATCTCTTTAATGGTCAATCTCTTGACTATTTTAAGAAACGTGTAATAACTCTTTCCAATACTTTACTACAAAAAATTAGTATCGAACAAATTAGACAAAAACAAGACTTCTTGAAGTTAATAAAAGAGGATGCATATTGGCAAATTGTTGATGCATTGCAGCTAAATCATCTAAGAAAAGAACTCAGAGATTTAATTCAGTTTCTTGATGTTGCAGAGCGTAGGGTTATTATAACAACAATTTCAGATTCAGTATTATTAACCAGAGAAGGCGATACTTTTATGCCTGAAGTTTTTGAGAGCTATAAAGAAAAAGTGGAGTCTTATTTCTTATCACATCAAGATCATCCAACAATTCAAAAACTAATTAATAATAATCCAATTAATGAAGAAGACTATAAAGCGTTAAAACACATTTTTACTCATGATTTGGGTAGTCCTAAAGATTATGAAGAACATTTTAAAGATAAAGAGTTTGGATTAGTTGTTCGAGATATTGTAAAAATGAGACCAGAAGCTGCTGAAAAGGCCTTCTCAGATTTGATTAATAGCAAATCTATGAATATTAATCAGATTAATTATCTAAAACAAGTTATTAACTATATTGCTGTTAATGGATATATGGAATCTCCTAAAATTCTTTCTGAAGCACCATTTGATAGACCGTTTGATATATGGAAACTTTTTGATCAAGCTGAAGCCGTTGAAATTGCAAATATAGTTAAGCAGATAAAAAATAATGCTTGTTTAGATATAAATGAGAAAATGTAGGAGGCAATAATGATGCCTGATATTAGTTGGGGGATTAAGATTTTAGAGCTAATAAATAAACCTCAAATATATTGGGGCTTAGGTATTACTTCGAGCTTAATGTTATTTTTACCAGATAAGGTTTTAGCTCAACTAGGCTTATTAATAATAATTGATGAGTATAGACCATATATTGGTATGGGTTTAATCATATCTTTAGTATTAATAATAATCAGTGGTGTGAGGTATTTATATTTAGCTTGGGATAGATATACGCATAAACCAGAGTATTTAATTAAGCAATTTTTTAAAAAAGAAGTTACATTAGATGAGATTAGATTTCTTGTGAATAATTATTATGATGTTAAAGAGGATAGATTTAAATTATCGAAGGAACTTTCGTTGATGGAGGGAATTAAAAAGAACCTTCAATTAAAAGGAGTTTTATATCAAAGTAGTAATTTGATGGATTATAATTTAGTTGTACCTTTTAATTTAAATCCTAAAGCTATTTCTATATTAGAAAAAGCAAAATTTCGAGGGGATATCAAGATAGAGATTCAAGATGAAGAAATTGTAGACGTATGGTCTAAGATACCGTTACTTTAAATATAATCTCAATATAACTCATGTAAGTTATGATTATAATAAAGTGATTTAATTTTAATTTAATTGGAGTAATAGTGATGTATTTTGACACATTAGATTCAGAAGCAAAAGTATCGTATTTGATTAAGCCTATCTTGATGGTATTACAAGAAGCTGGTGGTCGGTTAGATCGTTCTGAAATACGTGAACGTATTTGTGATATGGATGAACATATTGCGGAATTTGAACAGAAAATTTATACTTCTAAGAAAACAGGAAATCAATATAAGAAGTTCGATTTTAAGTTTAATTTTGCAATTAAAGAATTAGAATATGTGAAGTTAATCAATTATACCAAGTACAATCCACAAATTACATTAACACAGGCAGGATTATCTCTTAATGTATCTCAATTAGATGTAGAGTTAGATGTTAGAGATAAAGCAAAGGCCTATTGGGAAGAAACTAGTGCAAAAAGAAAGATTAAAAATAGTATTATTTCTAATCCGGAAGCAGATGATGAAGAAGCTGATGCAGATGTTATAGATAATGATCCTATTGATGATTTTAAAACAAAATTACAAGAGGCTATTAATAATATGTCACCTGCGAAGTTTGAACAATTCTCAAGGGCTTTACTAACTGAAATGGATGTTAAATTTACAGAGAAAAGTATTAAAATTTCAAATGATGGTGGTATAGATGGTTATGGATACCATCGAGATGAAGATGATTTTAGGACTACACGAGTAGTTATTCAATGTAAGCGTTATAATGCAGGTAAAGTCGGAGAACCTGAAATCAACCAATTCCTTGGTGCTATGAGTAAGTTTCAAGCTGATTATGGGGTATTTATAACTAATAATCTTTTTACTGAACAAGCACGTCAAGCCGCAGCTGAAGGTAAACCTATAACACTGATTGATGGCAGTGAACTGATTAAGCTTGTAATGAAATATGAGCTATATATTACACCAGTTAAAACATACTTATTAGATGACTTTTATCTAGATGTATAAAATCTTATCAGATAATTAGCATCTACTAAAAAGACCTGATTGTTTGAACTGCACCCCAAAAATTGGACAAAATTTTTGGAGGTGCAGTTCAGTATACAGAATTCTTATGGCATCTTATTTGATGGTGCATGGTTATGGGAAGAATATATTAATATATTATTAAGTTCTCACTTTTATCATCCTAAAAATAAGAGTAAATTTGGTGCACAACAATTATTTTCAGATGGAAAAGGATTAATATATTCTGATTTTATTAGTAAATCAATTGATCCTCGTTTAATTGTAGATGCAAAGTACAAACCGATAGAAAATATTAGAGGACGAGATTATTTGCAAGTATTGGCATATATGTATAGATTTGATGCAAGTCAGGGATACTATATTTATCCTGACTCAGAAGGACAAGTACCCCTTGTATTAAATCTGAATAAGGGTTCTACCTATGAAAATAATGTTAGTACGCGTGATGATGTAAATATTATTAAGCTTGGCTTTAAAATTCCTAATAAATCTGCTAATTATAATGATTTTAAAATGCAAATACATGAAAGTGAATTAGTACTACAAAATTTTATTAACAGTCAGATTTAGTATGTCAAATGGACTAAATTATTGTTATATAAGTAGGTTATAATACATAAAATTACACTATTTTGATTGGTTTTAGTTTATATATTTGTGTTATAATGCTCAAGAAGAAGTTTTGTCGGGCTTTTTCATGACTATTAAAATAGCTTAAGCTAGAAAACAATCACTTTGCTGCTATAATAATGGTCGCTACAAGTATGAATCCCCTTAATTACTATTTATAAGTAATTAAGGGGATTTTAGTCAATTAGTTAATATAAAATAGTTTTAGATAATTCCTGTCTTAATTATGATATAATTTATATCAAAGTGAGGCATAAATGGTTTGGTCGCCAGCTCTCGCTTCTCGAAAATGAAATTGAAGAAACGGTCTGGCTCTTAATGTCGGGCCTTTTTTCATGACCCAATTAGAAAGCTAGCCTTCAGCTAGAGGTCAATCACTTTGCTGCCATGATAATGGTCGCTACGAGTATGCCAAAGGAAATCATCAACGATAACACTTTGAATGTACTCATATTGATCACCGCCAATCTCTAGAAGATTAGCAAAGGCTGGACTCATTTAGAGGCCTCAAGTTCAATATAGCGGTGTTGATAATTAAAGTAAATAGATAAGAGGTTCCTAATAGTCACCTAGGTGACCAATAGGAACCTTTTTCGTTTTGTAATCGTTTTCATAAAATATGTTACAATACAGTTAATACTACTGTTCAATAGGGGGGACGTATTTATGAAACGTTGTATTACATTACTAAGTCTTGGTTTATGTTTAGCTGTACCGATGTCTTCACAAGCTATGGATATAAAGCCTCTTATACGTGTTGAGAATGTACATAATGGCCAATATGATGAGGCGTTAGAGTCTTTCACAGAAACAAAGTTTTATGGACCGTATCAATTCCGAGTATTAAAAGACTCTGTGGAGACTGAAGGTGAAACTAAAGATTTAGACGGTAGAGCATTTAGAACCATTGATGATATATTCATGCATGTAAAGGCTAGCTCTATTGATAATGGTAGTGCATCCTTAGATAAAGAGGTTAAGAAGATTATTAAAGATAGAACGATTCCAGAACCTACAGTTAAGATGGTATTGCCTGTTAAGTATGATGTTATAGAGGTCAATAATGATGGCGTGCGTAGTTTACTGGCTGAGTTTATGTATGGGTGGCCATTAGAGTATCGAACGGATATGGTATTAGTTACAGATTATGAAGATACTCGATACTACTATAAGTTACAGTTTTATCGACATAAGTTACCTGAAGGTATTCGTATTGAACAGTTGCGCCAAATGATTATGGATGCGCAGTTCAGTCATAAATAAGCTATAATCCTTCAGAACCCTATATTTGTTCAGCCTACTATATTCAGTGGCATTACAATATTTAGCTAAATAGTTATGTAAAAGCAAATAGAAAAGAGGTTCCTAATAGTCACCTAGGTGACCAATAGGAACCTCTTTCATTTTGTAAGTATTATATAGTTTTCAAACTATTATAGAACACTTTTACCCAAAGGGAATACAGTTTTACCGAATACTTTGTTTACAAGTACCGCACCGGAACCGTAGAAGCCCAAGAGGGAGATGAATAATTCAGACCATGCTGCAAGAGCAAAGAAGCCTGTGCGACCACCCAAGAATAGATCTGTTGAAAGACCAAAGAATAGGAGGCAGATAAGAACCATAATAGCGAATACAACTTTGTTTGTTTTCAAAGACGCGATGGTACCGAAAATAGAGAAGATCAAGAAGCCCACAAAAGCGAATGCTAATTGCGTTACATCGAAGCCTTTTTGAATTTCAGGACCTAAGGAGCCCATTTGGATCAACCAAACGCCAGCCATTGCAGACCAGAATAAACCGTATGCACCGAATACAACGGAGCCGAAAGGATTGTTTTTTTTGAAATCAAAATAGCTTGCTATTAATTGGGCCAAAGAACCTAATAAAACAGCCCAAGGTATAATAACGGATGTTGTTGGACCAGACCAGCCTACGCGGGAGGTGGATACCACAAAACATACAATAGCTAAACCTAGTAGACCAAGACCTGTTGGATTTGCTACATTTTCACTCATTTCAACTTTTCTTACTTCCTTTTCCATTTGTTCCTCATTTCTCTGTCAACTAACTACAACCATACAGTAAAACATTCACATGATATTGTGCGGTTATCTCCTGTTCAATACACTAGCTATTGAATTGACGGCGTATCTATGTGAAAGCACTGCCCTACAAATGTAATATATATCACATTTTTAAGACAATAGATCTGGTATAGGAGCTATGCGTAAAATGTATAATGTGAAAAATGAAATAAAATTGAGTAAATAAAAGAAAAACCGTACAAAATGAGAATTTTAAGATTTTAACTCCTATTTTTGTACGATTTTAATTTATAAATCTCTTATGTATATAAATTTGCTATAGATTATTGATAAGAATTTAGAATATATCAATGACTATACTCAATATATGAGTAGTGCCTTGAATATGACTAATCTTATTATAAATTCTATGAAACGGTGTATATATTATTTATTTAAGGTTTCAATAATGCTTAGAATATCATCTGCTTTTCGGGCAATATGTGTTACGCCTAGTTCTTGGTGGAGGGATTCTTCTCTAAAGCCCCATGTAACACCGATACAGAGTAGACCAGAGTTTTTCGCAGTAGCTACGTCAACTTCAGAGTCACCTACATAAATAGATTCTTCTGGTCTAGAACCTAGTTCTTTTAAGGCTTGAAGTACCATGTCTGGTGCTGGTTTACGTTGTAATCCTGGTCTTTCACCAATGGCAACAGGTAAGCGGTCGCCAAAGTACTCTTTTTTGAGTGGTGTTACACCTTCTTGGATTTTGTTGGATACGATAGCTAATTTATAACCTTGTTCACGCAATACATCAAGCATATCTAAGATGCCAGGATACGGTGCTGTAGTATCTTTTAGATGTTCTCCATAGTAGTTTTTGAACTCCTCAATATATGGTTCTAATTCATTATCTGCTACTGTACTAGGCAAACATTGACGCATCAAGTACGTTACTGCATTACCAAGTGCCGCCTTTACCTCTACTAGAGATTTTTCCGGGAAGTTATGTGTACGTAGTACATGATTTACGGCGTTAGCTAAATCTGTAGCCGTATTGAGCAATGTGCCGTCGCAGTCAAAAACAATGGTTGTATATTTCATGGGGACCTCCAAATGTAATTATTAACTATTCTATTATATGACAGACAGAGAAAATTTTCATAAAAAATTGGACTATGTTACAATTAACGTACTATAGTTGGGACTTTTAAAATTGGAGAGATACATGATTTGTAAAACGATAGCACTTTCAGTATATATTAGCTTAATTACTGGTTTAGTAGGGGCTGTTGATGTTAATATTCCCGGTGCTGATCATAGAATTCCTATAAATGCTTATGAAAGTTATATACATAGTGATTCTTCAATTAAAAGCATACAAGAAGGAGCATTAAGAGACTTTCAAAAAAGCAAAGAGTATGATAAAACTAAGCAACTGTACATAGATAATGGCCTAAATGAAAAAGAGGCTGAAACAGTCATTCGAGAAAGCTATGTAGGTCCTCTTAATATGTATGAGGGGCAAACAGAGATTATTGACCATAGTGGAAAAGGAATTCGTTTTCTTGTACCTTATATGAGTTATTATAAAGTACAGGGAAATAATATAACTGATAAATATACGACCTATGATATTTTCTCTAATGATATAACGATAGGTTTAATTATTGAGAACAAACAAAATTGGCAAAGTTCTGATTATATGGGTAAGTCATTTGATTCGATTACGGAAGATGATTTACGTAAAGATTATAAACGACCTATTAATATAAAAGAGTTTAACTCTCTTTCTTACAAGCCAGAAGATATTCACGGAGCGAGTTTTTCATATGCTGGTTTAATAGATAGCTATTGGGATTCTTTGTATGGCAAAATTAAGAAAAATAATAAAGCTCAATTTTACTCTAATTTAAACTTTGCTTTTGATAATGATTCGACTATTCGATATCATGTAGGTATAACTGAAGCTAAGCGGGATATGGGGCAGGTAATTAGTCCAATACTGGTTAATTATGTGTTACCATCTATTAAACCTTTAACAGATAGCAATCTATATTCTCATACAACAAAAATAGACCGTGAAAATTTTATTTATCGTATTCTTAATGATGCAAAAGTTAGTGCCACTTTAGCAGATTTTAAAAGTGGTTTATTTTATAAAAGTCCTTCTGGTATAACACAAACTATCTTTATAGATTTCATAGCTAAGGAACGGGGAACTGATTCTATTGCGCTAGCTAGTTTTATGGATGAGGTGATTATGAATGCAGTCCAATCGCCTGAAGACTTTGTCCATTTCTCTAAACGCATTGTATGGAATGATGGTGTACCAGGTATTTTAGTGGAACAAGAGAAAGCTAATAAAGAGGGTATAATGGTATTTTATATTCAGGACGGAACGACAGCTTTAACTAGTATATTGAGTTATAATAGAAATATGTCTTATACTAAAGAACAACTTCGTAATATGTTAACTGATGTTAAGTTAGTTACTATTCCTGAGAAATTCAAGGGCAATGTTGATATTGCTAATATTGAAGATATAGTTAAAAAAGATTTGGAGAAGTAGTATGACTGAAATACAAGCTCTTTTATTGATAAAATCTATTCTTGAGTCCGCAGATATTCATGGTATTGAAAACATTTTGGCTAAGGATTGTGAATACATGTCCACAGGTCGAGGTATTATCGGTCGTAATCGAAATGAAACGATTGAGTTTTTGTCCTCTATGACTGAGTCTATTAAGGCTGATAATGTGCCTGTTACGTGCAAGGTGATGCATATCACCGATGTGTACGAGGAGGATGCGCTATTCCATGAGGGCCGTCATGGTTTGACTGTTTCTTATGAAAGCAGCGATAACTATGTGTACATGATTTTTGTAGATGTAAATGATGAGGGGCTCGTAGACCGCATCGTATCTAGTCAGGAAAACTATAGTATTGAGTATGATAATCTTCGCTTTGGCGATGATGAAAGTGAGTATGTTTTTATTTCTGCACCAACTACTGTGAAAGATTGGATTACAGCTCTCAGCATGTGGCTTGAAACCGGGAATGTTGCTGTCGATGATTTTTATCAATACATCGATGAAGATATGCGCGTAGTATTCCAAAAGGGCGATTCTGAATCCATTACCCTTGAAAGCGGCCTTGATGTAGAGGATTATTTTGATCAGCTCATGAACCAACACTTTAATGCGGTGCCTCATATTATTCGCGATGAAGAAGACGGCCTAATTGTAACGTATGGTCCAATGAGCCTTATTGCGAGCCTAAACGAAGAGGGGGCGCTAGCCCTAATTAGTATCTACATTGATACTACACGAGATGAAGATGAAGCGACTGATGAGGTTGGTTATATCGAAGAGGACTTAACGAAGGAAACTATTATTGAAGAGGAGCTATATTAGTCGATACTACTCATTTAATATATCTAATCTAATTAGGATTAATAGATAAAACTTAGGATTAATAGATAAAACAAAAACTACCAATTAAACATATATCTTTTAAACAGACCTTCTACTATGGAAGGATAAGCCACTAGATATTATGAATAACTGGTAGTTTTTCGTATTATTTACATTTCGTCATGGTCTTTAATGAGACCAGCTTTTTTCTTTTTCCAGTAGGAGTAGTAGAAAGGCAAGATTACAATACAGCCGCCTAGTCCCCATAATAATTGGTTTGTTTGTGCTTGTGCCAACATCCAAAGGGATGTGCCGATAGCGATGACTGGGATTAAGTAGCCACCAGGGATTGTGTAGGAACGAGCTTTGTCTGCCCATTTACGACGGAAGATAATAACAGCCAAACACGTTGGTAGATATTGTGTAAAACGAGATACCGCGCTGATTGCTGCTAGTGTTGTAAAGGAGCCAGACCAGGCAAGTAAAACACTAGCAATGGCAGTAACGATAGCTGCTACATATGGTGCATTGTAACGATTACGTTTTGCCAAAGCACTTGGTAACATACCATCCTCTGCCATGGATGTTGCCACACGAGGAGCATAGTAAGCTTCCGCAAAGTTGATACCACCCATAGAGATCAATGTACCTATTAATACGATATACATACCAATAGGTCCAACAATTACGTTGAATGCATCTTGTACTGGAGCCTTGGTATTTGCCAAGTCAGTACCGAGTACACCAATAGATACGGCGAGGATTGCTATATACAGAACGGATACGAGAAGCATACACATGATAATAGCACGTGGTAAATTCTTTTTAGGATTTTTCATATCCTCTGCAGCAATGGC
>ENA-OWOI01000219-OWOI01000219.1-gut-metagenome-genome-assembly--contig:-NODE-219-length-17729-cov-16.499150_pt1 | contig 17729 bp, 24 predicted proteins | sample MGYA00248258_ERZ651800 | MGnify/ENA primary metagenome ERZ651800 (study PRJEB26908, sample SAMEA4031704) | gut metagenome | biome: gut; feature: normal infant; material: stool | place: China | collected...
AGATGTTCCGTTTAATCCAAATCTTTCTACAATGCCATTTACAATAGCTTGTGCAATATCATTCTTATGTTCTTGATATGTTTTCATATCATTTGCATTATCAATAAAACAAGTTTCTAATAATGCGCTTGATACACCTTTATTTTTTAATGTTTTAATAACTAAAAAATCACTTCTTTTTACTCCACGATTACTAAATCCAATACTAGCAATATTATTAACGATTGCTTGTTCAACTGAATATCCTTTTTCTAATTTAGTGATATAAATTTCAGTTCCTTTTGCATTTCCATCAAAAGCATTGAAATGAATTTCAAAAGCATAATCAATTTTATCAAATGCAATAGGTAAATACTTTGTAAATACCCCGTTTTTTATGTCTTTATAAGCGTTTCTTTCTCTTGGGTAACGATATACCTTTGCATAGGTATTTAGCTTAGAAACAACTAAATCAGCTAATTCTCTTGTTAAATCAGCTTCCTTATACCCGTTTCCTAATGCACCACTATCTCCAGCACCATGTCCATTTAAAATTAAAATATTCATCTTGTTTTCCTCCAATTTAAAAGAGCATCATTCAATCACTCTTATTTTTCTAATTTATCAATTCTATCTTCATGATTTTTAAGGATATATTTATGTTCATAAAGAACTTTATCCGTCATATTTTGTTGTTGGGCTATATCATTGATTCTTTTTTCACTCTCTACGACATTACGATTCAAATACTCCATATTGGAATTTAATTTCGTTATATTAGAATTAAGTTTTAAAATCGGTGCAACAACAACTGCTAATCCGCTAATTGCACCAAATAATAATACATAGAATTCACCTTGTGACATTGGAACACCCACTATTCTTTCGCTTTTTTATATTGGCTGGTTGAAATCATTAATAAAGCACCTAAAAACGCATCAATCGCAGTGATTGTACCAACAATTTCTTCTCCAAATGGTAACCCCCAAATCCCTGCAAGTGCAAAATACAACGTTCCAACTGATGGCAATACCACCTGTGCCACGTACTTTAACAAATCATAAGTTTTGTTATTTAATTTCATTTTTTCTTTCCTCTCTTTCTCTATATATTTACAAAAAATGATATTCCACTTAAACAAATAAACGCTCTTGTCGTGCTTGTCGTCTTTGTATAATCGGTTATAAGACCATTTCGTCCAACTTGAATGTTCACATAATCTTTTTGATTTAGAGCGCACGCATAACGGTTAAAAGAACCCGCACTCGGGCGATAACCAACGGGCAGTTCGCCAATCGTTGTTGGTGCATTTGCCGTTCCATCGACTAGCCCACTCAAATAGACAATATTTCCAATTCGTCTATATTGGGGCTTGTCCGTGTCGTACTGATAAGACCAACCCGAATTTAACGGTAAATCAATCCACCCCGTATCAACGATTTTTTTGTTTATCTCTTGAATCGAAAAATCAAACGAATTATTCGTTTCTTCGAATCGTGCATTCATAGATTCTTCAAGTTGTATTTGTTCTTCTTTTGTGACGTATTTCTTTGACACACTTGTCATGATGCCTGATGAAGTCGCTTCAATCTGCGCTGTTAATCTTCTTTCTGTTTCGACAATTGAATTTCCTATGTTTGACAAGTCTTCACCAATATTCACAGTAACCTTATCAACGATATTCTGTTCATTGCTTGCACTCTGTTCAGTCAATGTCTGATAGCTTGTTCCTAATGTCATTTTGTCATTTTCAGGTCTTAGCAAATCCAATGACTGCTTTGAAACAAGAAAATATGCATCAAGATTATGTGGTTTGCTTTTCACTTTTACATGTGTACCCAAATCAAATGAGCTTATCTTCTTGTTTGCATATGACATGTCAACAGCAGTCAAATTGATTGATGCAGCCATCTGAATAAGATTGTTCTTTAGATGCTCTTTCCCCTTGTTTAAAAGGTTTTCAGGCAATGTGACATCATCCCATGTGACAGGCAAGAAAATCCACCCATACATATCAACTGCCTGTTGATCATAGATGTAGTCAAGACCGCCATTTACACTTGCAATTGTCAAGCGTGTTTCATTCCCTTCTTCATCTGTTGTCTTAGCGCCCAAAGGAATAATTGCAGTTGCGATATCATCACATTTGATAATCTTTTCATAATCAATCATGTTCTTCCCAAATTCAATTGATTGTGTAGAAAGTTTGTTCAATTCAGCTAAGTAATCAAGATATACACCATCTTCTTCATATCTCACTACAAGATAGCCGCCTAATGACTCAATCAGCTTCTTATTGATGCTTTCCCATGTATTTAGATACTGTGTATCACTTCTATTGATATAATCATTAGGATCAACCACAGTGATATTCCCAATCTTGAATTTATGCGCTTCTTCAACCTGTGAATTATGATTGTTTATGAACTGTGTAAACAGTCCGACAACACTTCCCTGGTATGTGTAAGGTCTTTGTATTGAATCAAGCAAAAATGCAAGATCGCTTTCACAAACCATCTTCTTTTCATTGTAAAATCCTTCTGTATCATTAAGTATTCTACCTCTGAAAATCAGTTTTTCATTCTTGTAAAGATAGATCATTGATTTCAGCCTTTTCAATCTGCTGAAGTGCTTGTGTGATGGATAGACAGTAAAATTAAAAGACCCCACCTTATTCAATTCAAGATTAGCCTTGGCATCAAATAATTTGAGTTCTTCACGTTTACCATCATAAATAAGGCTGCTATCACAATATACCTTATACACTGTCATAGCCCCCTTTCCTGATATTCAATTGTCAATGTTGCATTTCCACTTACAGAAAGAATGTTCTTTCCTTCTTTAAGCACGACATCTTCAAGTGTATATTCACCAATTCCAATGCTGTATATCTGTTCTCCAAATGTGATTTGAAGTTCACCAGTAGATTTGAACAATGGAATAACCCGCTTTCTTAGATTCAAAAGAACAAAATCACGCTGCTCTTTTATTTCTTCAGTGATGATTGTTTTGTACTTCTTGTATTTGTAAGGCTCACAGTCACATTCAATAACAATCTTTCCAATTCTTCTGTTACTTTTCCATTCATTCACATTTACTCTGCCGATGTAATAATAACTTGCATCATCATCAATGACTATCTTCATCATCTTGCCATGAAGTGCATTCTGAATTTTTGAAAACAGGTCATTGAAATCTGTGAAATTTGCTAAAGTTGTGAATTCAAAAGAAAGTGATCTATTTTCATATGTGACTTCACCAAAATAATCAGTTATATCAAGAACACCATCCATTCCTTCAATATCAACTTTTTTCGTTTTTATTGATGGTGTCTTGATAGTCTTTTTAGAAAGAACAAGGGAAAAGTCACGAAAAGTGTGAAAATCATCAAACGATACACCATTTATCATCTACCTCTCCCCCTTCCTTTGTTAATGTCACCAAGAAGCATATCCAATGACGGCGCCATCTTTGTTGCCAATGTTCCATCATCAAGAATGATTGGTCTTTCAATCTTTCTTATTATTTCTTCCATGTATTCATTCAGCATATCAATCAGCTTTTGGATATAGTACGTTGTACCATCATTTTCTTCTTTCACAGCTAATCTCACGTAATCCATGAGTGTTGAAATTGGTGCGACTGCTTCGGGTCCAGCTTCTCCAACACCTTTTAAGCCATGAGCAGTAGGGAAGATAGTCGGTTCATCGAAAATACCACCTTTAGCATACCAGTCAATTCCTAAACTTGGGATTTTACCTTTCAGCAAATCACCGATCTCCCACCCTTTAGGTTTTATGCTAAAGTGAGGTAATGGAATCTTTGGCCAGGTGATTTTGAAATTGAAAAATCCTTTTATAGTGTCGATGATCCCTTTAATTATTCCCTTAGCCGTTTCAATCGGGCTAGTGATTGCATTTTTAATTCCGTTCCATACACTTGATGTAACGCTCTTGATTCCGTTCCATACTCCTGAAACAGTTGATTTAATACCGTTCACAACACTTGAAACAATGTTTTTCGCTCCATTGATTGCTCCCGAAATAACACTTGTGATTCCATTCCAAATAGTAGAAGTTACGTTTTTAATGCCTGTCCAAATTCCATCGATAAACGACTTAATAGAATTGAAAATATTAACAATAAAATTCTTAATTCCCGTAACTACACTTGAAATTCCCGTTTTAATACTGTTCCAAATATTTAGCGCTGAATTTTTAACCCCAAGGAAAATTTCATCGATCTTGGTTTTTAATTGATTGAATAAGTTAGTAACGCCTTCTTTTAATGACGTCCACGCATTCTTGATTCCCGTTTGAATACCGCTAATTAAATTTTTTCCCAAGTTCCACCAGTTAATGGCGTTCCATACTGCGAAAATAGCTTCTATAATTTGGGGGATATTTGCGACTAAGTCAGGAATAGCCCCGATAATACCTTTTATCAATTCCCAAATTATTTCTGCACCTTTCATAAAGATTGTCTGCATAGACATTGAAATAGTGTTGGCAAAATTGGTTATAATTTCAGGTGCTTTTGCAATAAGATCAGGTAAAGAATCAATTATACCTTGCACTAAGCTTTTAAGCATATCCATTCCCGCACTAACTAGCATAGGAACGTTCTCAACTATCGTTTGGGAGAATCCCAATAACATATCCAGTCCCTTAGAAACCACATCAGGTAAATTCTTTTTAATTTCTTCACCGAATTTTTTCATCATCGTTGAAGCATTTTTGACAAATTCGGGAATTGCCTTTTGAACACGAGTTCCTAAATCACTAAAAATTTTCGTGAATCCTTCACCTAAACTATTCGCATTTTTCAATGTATCTGTAACGTATTTAACACCGTCTCCCAAACCTTTCATAACGGGCAAAACGGCTTGTAATACGGGTTCACCAATTGTTGCTTTAAATTGTCGCCATTGTTCGGTTAAGTTTGCTTGAACATTGGCGTATTGGTCAGCTTCTTTTGATGCTTGTCCCGTTGCTCCCGACATTTCATACATTTTTTTAGCATACTCAAGACGGGTTGCTTGCTTTTTCGCTTCGTCCAAGTTAGCCCATTCTTTTGTTTCTTTGACTATTCCTTCTTTGACCGCATAAGAAGCTAATTGCGTGTCATTTGCGAACAATCCAATGGCTTCTCCACCCTCATAAGAGCCATTAATAAATGAGTTTAAAGCGCCCATAGAATCTTCAAGGGATTTATCCCAAAAGGCGCTTGCATCACTGGCAAGCATTAAACCATCACTAGCAAGCGTTGTCGCTTTGTCTATGTCATACCCTAAACCTTTGAATTTTGCCGTCATAGACGTCATATAAGGGGTTAAACGTGAACTCACAACACCCGTTGCATCTGCGATTTCATTTAATTTATTTTGGGCGTTATTGCTGTAATCGCCCATGATTTGTTCAAATGCTGATACTTCAGCACTTACCGTTGCGCTCGCATCAACAATGCTTTTACCAAAATCAATAATTTTGTCGACTGCTAAATAAGTAGCAACAGCTGCACCAATTTTCTTAAATGCGCTTGACATTCGGGATTCGCCTTTTTCGGCACTATCAGTTGTATCATCTATATCCTGCTTTGCTTTATCAGCGCCATTGATTGCAATAGTTCCAAATAATTTAAATAATTCCACTATCTCACCCCCTTATCTAGCAAGGTTTGAAATTATTTAATATTTCAAATGAATCATTGATTATTGATCCAATTCTTTCATCATCCATAGACTGCACTTCTTCAACATCTGTTTCCTGTTTCTTCAAGCCTTTTTTAAATTCTTCATACGATTTATCAAAGCACTTGTGAAGCCACAGTTCATATATCTGTTCTTCTTCATGCATGTCTAAAAGCTCCATAATAAATTCCAAGAATCTCCCATTTTCAATGAGATTATCAAGCAACAAAAAAGGACTTGAGTATCTTTTAAATACCAAGTCCATAAATTTTAAATCTCCTATTTGAGAAATCTTGAAACAAGAGTAAAAAAATCTTTGAATTCATCTTTCTGAATGACATCAATGATCATTTCAAAGAATTCATTCATAGGCATGTCTTCAATTTTCTTTTTGCTTAGATTTGAAATCTGTGACAAGAAATCATATATTTCATTTTCACATTCAGTAATGTTCTGAATGACGATATTTGCAATATCAAAAGCCACTTCAATCCCAACCGCTTCAAGCGCCTTCTCAGTTACCTGTCCTTCTTCTGTCTGTTCAGTAAACAGCTTTTGAACATTTGGATTGAAAAAGCAGTCCTTGAACTGCTCAATACCAAACTTCTTGATAACTCTTACCAACGAAAAGACATGTTTCGTTGAAAGAGCTTTTAATTCATATGACTTTGTTTCACTCATGTTTTATTTCTCCTGTTTTCCTTCTTCATCAAATAATTGTTTAACTTCCCTTGTTGAAAGCATCACACCGTTTGGATGATAGATATGATATGGCAATGTAACACCATCACCATTCAATTCCCCATAGCATTCCATTGTCAATTTGACAACAGCGTTTTCCTTGTTCTTTCCTTCAAGCTCTAATCCACTTGTGCATAGTGCGTTATCGAAAATAACAATGATCGGTGTACCTGCTAGAGTTTTCCCGACATAACCAAACTTCTCAATATAATCACTTTCTTCAATCTTATCTTTTGAAATAATTTCACTGAAGCCTTTAACACTTTTTCCATCTTTTCCAATGATAGCTTGCTTAATCATTGTTGGCGTGATTTCAACAACGTTTGTTTCCATTGAAGCAGATTCACCGACTTTTTGTGTCAATTCTTTTGTTTTGACGTTCATCCCGTCAACTTCGATATCTACCAGTTCAGGTGTGATTGTAAGTTTAGTCCCCCCGCTTGTTGCGCCATATAAACTTTCTTCAAAGTTCCAGCTTCCTGGTTCTTCTGAAAAAGCTAGACCTTTATGGATTGTACCAGCACCAAACATCATTGATTTTGGTGTATCTTGTGTAACTCCATGATTTAACATCCTTATTCCACCTTCCATTCTTTAATTGTTAGGTTTATCTGTATTCTTCTGATTTCATCATTGTCAGTTGGTACAGTAAACGCATTTGAATAATAAATGGCTATACCGTTTGAATTGCCCAGTATAGCCAAGTGTTCTTTGAAATGTTTTCTTATCTTCTCTTTCTCTTCTTCCAATTCTAGCAGTGATCCTCTTGTTGTTCCTGTAATAATGAATGTTGTTTCATCCATTCCATCTTCATTAGCTTCACCAACTTCACTATATTCACCGACAAAGTAAGGATATTTGACAGGATGTGATGTATACATGCCAAACTCATAATTGATGCCCAGTTTTTCAAGTTCATCTTGGATATATGCAATAGCATCTATTGTCATTTCATCTTCTCCTTCATAATCCTTTCAGCTTGTTTGATGATAGCGTTCTTTCTGCTGTCAAAAGCCTTTTGCAAAGCTCTTGATGGTTTCTTTCCTGTTGTGGTGTGCCATTTCCCATGAACATCCTGATACTTCCAAGGTGTCTTTCTTCCATCACCGTTGATAGCATATTCACCTGTTCCAAACTCTTCCCAAAGCGAATTTTCTAATGTGTTCCCAACATATGCTTTATGTTCACCTTCATCAACAACATGTGACCAGCTGTTCTTTGTCTGTGATGTGTCAACACGTGTGTTTCTTTTAGCCTGTGTTTCAAGTTCTCCAATTGCTTCTTCAAGAAATGCAGCAATAGCACTGTCAAGCGCACTAATACACTCCATTGAATTGTCTTCAAACTTTACATTAGGCATCTTGCCCACCTGTAAATTTAAGATATATTTCATAATGCTGATGAAGTCCCATTGGATCATCAATCAACATGACATCATATCTTAGCCCATCAATGACCATGATTGAACTTTCGGCTTTCACACGCTTATCTATAACAAAATAATCGCATATAAACACATGTGTTGATTCCTGAATCTTTGCATTGTTGTTGATGTATTTGGAATCACCGCTTGAAAGGTCAAGAAATCCTTTTTGACTATGAACAGTTGCCCATTCATGGATGTTTTCACCTATCTTGTTTTTGATTGATGTGCTGATTTGAATGTTGCCAACAATATTACCACCGATCATATTAAAACCTTGCTTTAATGTAAGGACGTAAGAAACCCATTAGAGACTTTGGATATCCCATGATGGAATTATCCCCATCCATGTTGAAATAGGTCACTGAGTGCCTAGAAATCGTTTCAGAAGCAATCCCAACCTTTGAACGGTTGTTCATTTCCCATTTCATAAGTTCGACAACACCCATCACAACATCACTTGGATATTCGATCTTTGTAACAAGCATCTTCCCTTCATCGAAAAGCGGTTTATCAAGTGTTATGCCATTAGATGTATCATTAACCACATACAAACCGTCATTGTAAAGAGATTGAGAGATTTGAACAGTATCACCCACCTTTAAAAAAGGTGTCTGTATATCTAAAATTTGAATGTTTGAAGCACATTCAAATCTAACGTTTCTATTTTGAAAATTGTTGTTTGTGTATTTACGGACCATCAATTCAAGTGCTTGGAGTTTCATTTCAAGCACTTGGTCATTTTGTTGGTCATTTGGCACTAGCTGTTTATAAATATCTAATGCAATAATCATCAGGCTTCACCGCCTTATTTTGCTGCTTTAGCTGCCATCACTGTTTCAACAGGATCTTTTTTGAATTTAGCAAGAACGACTTTTGCTTCATTTGTCAAAGCTACACCATAGTATTTAGAAGAAACAATTTCAGTAGCTTGTCTACGTTGTTTGAATTCTGATGTTGTAGCAGTATCTTTTTTCAAGAAAATTGTAAGTGCTGGCAATTCATCTTCAGTGTATTCTGTTTCAGGTGAATCAGGTTCCATCTTGATGATTACATTAGTGAATACTCCACTTTTTTCCTTGATTTTTTTAGATTTCTTAATCCAGCATCCTGCAATCTTGCCAATAGCCCCACGAACTGCAACACCTGCTTCAAACTTATCAGCAGATAAAAACATAGGGTCTTTCAATAATGTTGCTTCTTGAAGCGGTGAAATGAACATTACTTTTTCAATTCCATCTTCTTCATCTTCAAATTTTGTTACTGCATCAACGATTCCTTCATAACCGATTTGAGCAGTTGTTGACTTGTCAACGATATTTGTTGATTTTAACGCTGCTTCTAAAACATCACTATCAACCTTACCAGCAATAGATTTTGCCAATTGCGTTTCAGCTTGTCCAATTGGATTACCGAGACCGCTTAAACGTGCTTCTTCTGTAATATCAACAGCTTTCATTGCTTTCTTGATTGTGAAAGTTGTGCTTGATGCTGTTAATTGAGATAACTTAACTTCTACCCCTTCCGCCACATCTTCGGCATCTCCAATGTAATTCCATGATGGTACTGTCTTTGTATCCCCAGGAACTCCAACAAGTGTAGTATCTACCTTTGCATAAGGTGTAATTTTTAATAGTGCTTCAATTTTTGCATTGATCATTTGCCCCATAACTTCAGGGATAATCATTTGTGCTTTTAAAGTTTCTCCTGCCATTTTTTATATCTCCTTTTCTTATTCTTGATTCATTAATTCTTTGAATGTTTCGGGATTTTCTTGTGCGAACTTGGCTCTTTCGCTATATGGTTTTTTCAAGAAATCCGATTTTGTCATACCTTTTTCTTGAGGGTTTCCGCCTTCAAGTTTGTTAGGGTCAACCTTCTTGATTGCAGTTGATTCAAATTGATTTGGGAACTGAACTTTAAGACCATCAAGCATTTCTTTTAATCCTTTGATATGTCCTTGTTCATCAAGTTTTAATTCTCCTTTTTCTTTTAGTTTGAAAGTCATGTAATCAATATCAGTTGCTTTCGCTTCAAGTAGTGCAACTTTGATTTCACTTTCGAGTTTTGTTTGTTCAAGCTGCTCTTGAAGTTTTGTCACTTCCCCTTCATAAGTTGTGATTTTTCCTTGAAGATCATCATTTCCTTTTGTTGATTTCTTCAAATCTTCAATCAATGTGTTAGCACTTTTCAATTCATCTTCTTTGCCTGTAAGGGTTGCTTGCAAAGCTTCATATTTTCCTTTGCTGATATATTCACCACCACCCAAATTTGCTAGCTTAATTTGTTTTTCTGCGTTGGCTTCATCACCGTTATAGGCATCAATCTTTTGTTTGATTTGTGCGAACAAATCATCACCTAAAATTGCTTTTAAAAAATCCATGTTATTCTCCTAGCTGCTTCGTTTTTAAACGTGGTATCTTCCACGGCAGCGGACAGTTTAAATGACCTATCCAGGTCAAGATTTGCCCTTTTAAATGTCATGGCTTGACAATAAAAAAAGACACACCATAAAGGCATGTCTTAGTTATCAATAGTTATTTAATTTTAAGCACCCATATCAAATGAGCGCCTTATTATTTAATCAATTCTTCATGTCCTAGTTCAATTAAAATTCGTTTGACTTCTGCTTTTAATGCTTGAGGTACTTTGTCATACGTTAATTTTTCATCTAAGATTCTGTAAACTAAAAAATTCGCCATTTTACTCACCACCCATCATTGTTAAAATTAAATCTTGAACCGCTTGTGCGGTTACTTCCTGTTCTCGTTTTAATATTTCTAATTCACTTGGTTTATTCAATTCTTCAAGTTCTTCGTCAGTATAAGGAATATAAACATAAATATCTTCATATTCGTCATACTCTTCTTGAGGCGCTTGATAAGGAACGTCAATAACTTTTGATACATCTTTACCACCATTCGGGTATTCCGCAATAGTTTCGTAGTGCCATTGCTCCTTAATTTCTTCTGCAGCTTCATGGTGCTTCACAAATAATTTATCCAGTTCTAAATGTCCTTTATTTAAATCATATTCTTTTAATTCCTGTGTTTTATCTTCATTAAAAACTCTCATGTTTATACTCCTTTATGAAACACGTTTCCAATAGTAACAAGTGATATATGGTTGTACTGTTGTAGGTGAACTACCGTCAGTTTTAACAACCCTAGTAGTATTGCTTGCTCCTTGTGGTTTAGCCCCTGCACTAGCATCAAGCACCATATCATAAGAACCATATCCAGGTACAACTGGTTCACTATCATAACCTATCGTATTAACATTTCCCGCAACTGCACCGATCAATGCCCTCAATTCATAATTTTTATTTCCGCCCGTTTTTTCAACGGTATTAAAATCACTATCACTTCCAACACCAATTGGTACACGGTCTTTTGCCCACTGTGTCCATGTTCCACCAAATAAAGATGCGGGCGAAGTTGAACTCACACTCATATAAATAGCGCCAACGGGATATGCGGTTAGTTTATCTGCATTTACTTGATTTTCTAAACTAGTAACCCTTGTTTCAATTTTAGTCGCTCTAGTATCTACTAATTTCTTTACGTGTGACCAAAGGCGGCTCAATCCCGTTTCTTCTAAGAATTTGTTATTCGCCATTAATTACACCACCTTAAACGCAAATCGCATCAATTTCTGATGTAGTCAATGCCACCATATCGGTTTTTTTCATATATCCCGATAAGTCAATTTGTTTTGTTCCCAATTGTTCCCATTTTGAATTAACCCAAATGAATTCGTCATAAATGTTTTGACCGCTTCCACTATTTGCTTTCAAATAAATCGTGTCGCTTTTACCCGTTTGAGGTAAAGCATCAACAACTGAATATTTGAATCCGCTAGCAATACCCTCTACCGCTTTGGTAATAGCACTTGATACTTGAGAAGCCGTTTGAAAACCACTGTCATTAGTTACTTGTGACACTTTTGTCGGAACTGTTACATTAACCCCTTTTGTCGTTACGGGTAACGCACTACCGTTGACAGATACCTTTTCAATAACATTGACTTGCGCTCCTGTTGCAATACCACTTAATTTTTGTTTTTCTGTGGTTGTATAATCGTTTGTCGATAAAACCTTGTTACCATCTTTCAATACAAATTTTTCTTTAATTTTGCCCCATAGCGTTCCAACACCCGCTTGGTCTAAAAACTTTGCCATATTCTCACTCTCCTATACTAATATTTTATTAAGTTCATCTTGTGTGATTGATTCTACGTTATAATCATCATAAATTGGGTCATAGTTCCCTTCACATATTTGGTCAACGTCTTCGACAGTCATGAAATTTGCTGAAATAACTTTCAATTCTTCATAATACTCTTGAAATGTCTGTTCCATCTGTTCTTTAAAATCTTCTTGACCTTGCGACATTTCTTCGGCTAATTTTCGAATGTTCCCCAATTCGCTTAAGATTTGCTGCCAAATCGTTTCAGAAGGTTCAGGAATTGAACCATATGTCATAACACCTGTTCCTATATCATAAAAAACAACTTCACTTGTTTTTACTTTGTCGTCTTTGACACCAAATACACCTATATATATCCTTCCTTCAGTCCTCATGACTTCGGCTGGTATATAGCATGTATCATCTTCTAAAACCACTTGATATGGCTTATCTATTTCACGATAAAAAACCGCTGTCTTGATGAAATCCTGCCAAAATTCATCAAATTCAAATTGAGTTGCAATTGTATTGACATCACCTGAATAAACAGGTGGACTGCTTGTGAATTCAAGGTTTTCATCAATGGTTTTTAACTTTATAATGCTCACAGTTAATCACCTCTTTCAAAATAACGCTTGTCAAGGTCCTTGATGGTCTTTACATATCCGTTTTCTTCAACAATGGTATATTGCTTTCTAAACGTTCTAACGTGCCATATCGAACCCCTAGCCCACTTTAAAGATGTCTTCTTTATGCTTATAGGAATTCCAAGCATATGATCTTTAAACAGGGCTTTTATTTCTTCTTTCATAGTTTCACCACCAAACAAAAAAGACACATCTTATTTTGATGTGTCTTTGATAATAAATTTATTTCTTTGTTCATCATCCATCTGTTCAGGATTGATATTGTTATCTCTGCAATATTTGAGCAAACCACGAAAATCATATACTGTAGCTTTTTCATCTAAATCAGCTGTCAACGGACCTTCAAAATCACGTTCAAAGCTATTTAGTTCCGTAATATCTTTCATATAGTTTTTTCGCTCCTTTCTCGTCTATTGCCATTGTACCATCTGATGGATTGATAAGTATTGCGCCAAGTTCTTCTTTGTAGTAATCAATAAGTTTTGTCTTTGCTTTGAAGTACACAAATCCATCATATCCTTTTTCATAGCTCTGTTTGACTGCTTCAGCAAATAGATGCGCTCCAACTCCTGAATACTCTTTCTTAACAAACAAAGCATTGTGTGGATTATTGAAAGGCGAAGATTCAACAAGACCAATATACATAGCCATGTTTTCTTTGTCTTCTTTCAATGCCAAAAGACCTTGTATTCTTTTGTCACCTTCAGCTATGAGTTTGAATATGACATATTCTTTTGCAGCTCTTTCCCAATCAAATTCCCAATTCTTCAATTCGTCACCATTTGGAATATATTCCTCAAGTTCCGTTTGAATGATTTCACCATTTGAAAGTTTTCTTAAACATGGAGTAAATTCATCGACTTCAACGCTTACCGTGTTCATTTCTTCACCTGAACTCTTAGAAGTGTTTTTAATAACTGAACCCGCAACGGCGAGTTTGTTTATATGTTCATTATACCTCTTTTTAAACGATTTAAAATCCTTTTCTTTGATTTTTACAATTTCTTTTGTTTCATTGTTCATCTTTGTGACTTCTCCCTCACCAAGTGCCCATCTAGCACGTTGAAGAAGAACACACCGACAATTTATATCCTCATGTGGAACACCAAATCCGCCTGGATACATGGCTTTCTTTCCGTTTACTTCGAACGGTTCTTCAAGTTCCCTTATTTGACCATCCAACTTCACATGGTTAGGACGTGTCTTTTTATCAAGGGTTGAATCCCACTGCTTAACAACATCTGCTCCCATTTCCTTTGCTCTTATTAGGGCATCATATGTTGCCTGTGACGTGATTCTGTGTGATTCGGTTCTTGCTATCCTGATAGCCTTATTGAGTGCCACATTCGCTCTACCACGTATATTTCTAGCAATGTCATGGACTGATGATGAACCTGCAATACCTCTTGTGATTTCATTGTTGATTTCCTTTTTCAGTTTGTCAATGTCATAGCCAAGGCTTTCATAAAGCGATTTGGACAGTTTTGTATCATTAAGAATAGCCTTTACCATCTTTTCCTGATCAAGCGGAAACACTAGCGGAATTCCTTGTCCATGAAGATCATACATAGTACCAAGGAAGCCATCAAAATATGAGCCTTTTAGATATTCGCTTATCTTGTCATACTGATTTGAATTCATGTTGTCTAGAATTGCTTTAATTTGCTTTTTAAGAGCCTTTTGATAGTCAAGCTGATAAATCTTGCTTTGTGTCAATTCATCAGCCTGTAAAAGCCTTATTTTCGTTGTGATATCATCCAAGGCTTTCTTGTATATGTTCTTCAGCTCACTAATGACTACTTTTTCATCCTGAATGCTTGCAAAGATGACTTCTTTTTGTCTACTGTTCATTTGTTTTCACCGATGGTAAATGCAATAATGAACGTGCTTTTTGTTCACTGATTGCAAGTGACAACGAAATGATTGATACAGCTTCATCCGCAGTCAATTGTCCTTGCTTATATTGTGCAATGATTGATAATAACGATTGTGTTTGCGCCCCATTCAAAGGCTTTCCAATCTCTTCTTCAGTTTCTTGTTTGACTTGATTATCAATACCTGTTAATTCGGTTGTGGTGTCTTCTACCAGAGCATTTTCAATAGCGCTTTGAGCGGTTGCTAAATCATCTTCATCGCTTGGCAATTTGTCTTTAATTTGCTCATAATCGATATCAAGCACATCACAAATGTTTTGAACGACTGTTTCATTATCAAGTGTGCTTGCAAGGTTAAGAAGTGTGTTAATTTTGATTTGTTCTGTTTCTGCATCCGTCTTTTCGATTGATGCATTATCATTAGCATTTGTCATGACTTCACGCTCAAACTTGAAGTATACATCCTTCTGCTTGTAATCAGTTTCATTCACTTCATTGATTTCAGCAAGAACAATCTTCAATATCTTACGCATGAACTGCTTCAATCTAATCTCAAGTTTATTGCATTTCAAATCAAGCAAAGCATATCTTGATTTGATTACAATGTTTGTGATGTTTCCATCGCCTAATTGAGCGCTATTGAACCCCATCCCAAAGCGGTAAATATTCTTTTCATCCAACTCCAATTTGATTTTTCTTGCTTCATATGGGATGTCAACAGTCTTGAATTCTACATCACCGCCATCATCACCATCAACACCAATGTGTTTTTTGGTTTTAACATTTTGAATTAATTCTTCAAGATTATCCCCTTGAAATCCTTTAGCAACAACCAAATATTCCTGTGCATCTTGTAGATTGTTAGATAATCCGCACGACATCAAATCATAATCATCAATCAAATCTTTTATTGCTTTTAAGCCACTAAACTGCTTTTTGCAGTTGTCCAATCGAAAGAATGGGATAAACCCAAACCCTTCTGTGTACACGTTGTTTCCTATCGTATAAGTGGTGTGTGGCTTTGGATTAATAGTAGCATCAATATCAACTTCTATCTTTCCTTCTTCCTCTTGAACAAAAAAATGCGTTTCCTGTTCTGTCCACACCTGAATCTTCTTGATTTTCTTCTTATCCTTGCCAATACGTTCAATATACCAATAGATAACATAATCACAGTTATCCTGTGTATCTTTTGCACGTACTTCAATAACACCCATTGAATCTGCACATTGAAAAGCGATCTTGTCTTCTTCGTTCTTGTATGCATACATATATTCAAATCCTTTCGTGACTGTTCCAGTGAGTGTTTCATAAAGTTCACTCATGAAGTCCTCATTTTCATTGAAATATGCATCCATCTCATTCTGAAGTTCAGGAATATCACTTTTTACAAATCCATCTTTTCCACTTAGCATATATTGCACTTCCTGGTCTACTAGTTCAGTGAAGAATGGATGTGATATTTTTACATTGCTTCTTGTTGTATCTTCCACAAGCTGCCCATCTGAATTATAATAGAATATTCTATAATTTCTGATGTCATGTTCAGCTTCATAATACTTCATACCTGTTCTAGCAAGCATCTTTCTTTCGCTAGAATTATCTTCTTCAATAAATCGTGCTATTTCTTCAACTGTTAGCATCTGTTCACCCCCTCTATAAAACACAAAAACACCCGTTTAGGCGTTAAAATAATGGTCACAAATTTCATTTATTTCTTTTGAATAATTCGCTATAAACTCGCATAATTGTTCTTCATCGAATGATTCTTGAAAAAATCCATAGGCTTCAACAAAAGCGTGTGTTAATTCGTGAGCCAAAACCTTTCTTTTTCTTGTTCTTGTCATATGCTCGTGTAAACATATCTTTTGATTTACAAAATCACATAAACCTAATCGTATTTGTAATTGTCCGTCAGTTATTTTGTCACAAAAAACATTGTCACCGTCTGTCTCTTCGACAATCACATATTCTAAATCTTTAATTTTTACTTTCATGTTTTACCTCTCTAATACAACCATTTCTTTACATAAACCATCCTTTACGTTTGATGAATCCTTCTAATGCATATCTCATAGCATCCATTAAGTGGTTAAAATCATCAATTGGTTTGTTTATTTTGTTTCCAAATCTATCTTCATCCCATGTATAATTTGATATTTCAGTTAGAAAATTAACACATCTAGGATGGATGATGATTTCCAAATCTTGAATCCACTGAATACCATTCATGACACTGTCTTTTCCTTTTTTAGCGCCTTTGATTCTTAATCCCAAGCCTTTTAACTCGTCAATACTCTTAGGCTCTGCACTATCGCCTATAATCCGTTCTTTTGAGTACCCCATATCAACAATCTTTTTGTGTATAGCTTTATTCGACATACCTTTTTCATACATCTCATCCCACACATACAATTTTTTAGCAGTTGTATCTAAAAAGCCCATGAAAAAAGCAGTTGGGTCATTGGTATAACCAAAGTCCAATCCGCAAGCGGTATTGCAATGTTTAATTTCTTCAAGTGAGAATGCTTCTTCTCGCCAGTTTTCATAAACTAAGCCATCAACAATACCCCAATTACCTAAACCAGCAACCTTATAACGTTTTGGATTATCTCTTTTCATACGCTCAAACACTCTTAAATCAGCTTCATCAAGGAACTCATTGCACATATAGTTAGTGGTTATTGCTAGTATGTCTTCATCAGGTTCGGCATCATAGAAACGCTTTTTAATCCATATCTTTTCATTCCACGGGTTGAATGTTAAAGTAATCTGTTTCCACAATCCTGGTGGAACAGATCCACGAATCGATTCATCAAGGATATTGAAATCATCTTCTTTTGTTATTTCATAGGCTTCTTCTATCCACATCCAACACAAAACACCCACATCAACAGCAATAGACGTTACTTTTAAAGGATCATCTAATCCCCTGAAGTATATCTTTTGTCCTGTGGGTAAATAAGTCATTTCTAAGGGCGATTCAGTAAACTTCCAAAATGCATCAACCTGGAGCTTATGAACTGCCCATTTCAATTGTGTATAAACACTATCTTTAAGTGTCCTTCCTGTTTTACGAACAACAAGCAAATTAGCTTGTGGGTACTTCATCATGTTCTTGATGTAGTCTAATGACGTTGTAGCACTTTTTTTAGAAGCACGTGAACCTTTACATATCCTGTAACGTCC
>ENA-OWOI01000221-OWOI01000221.1-gut-metagenome-genome-assembly--contig:-NODE-221-length-17629-cov-6.342297_pt1 | contig 17629 bp, 14 predicted proteins | sample MGYA00248258_ERZ651800 | MGnify/ENA primary metagenome ERZ651800 (study PRJEB26908, sample SAMEA4031704) | gut metagenome | biome: gut; feature: normal infant; material: stool | place: China | collected 2015...
CTTGGTGTTGTTCTCTTCATGCGTAATGCTAAATCTGTAGAACTTACTGATGGGGGTACCATCTTCTTAACCCACGCAAAACGCGTAGTATTCATGTTTGAACATCTAAAAACTGATTTTGAAAACGAGTTTCGTTTGGAGCAAGGTTCCATTAGAATTGGTATTCCACCAATTACCGATGCACCTATCTTCGCTCAGCTTTTAGGGGAGTTCAAAAAAGTATATCCACAAATTGAATTAGAACTTTATGAACAAGGTTCTAAAAAAGTTGAGATTAGTGTTCAAGAAGGCTTGATTGATATTGGTATCATTTGTACGAAACCAAATCCAAAAGAATTTGAGTCCTTCTACCTCACTAGTGATCCTCTTTCCGTTATCGTTCCAAAATCTAGCCCTCTTGCGAAAGAAAAAGAAATTCGTTTAGAAATGCTAGCTGATGAGTCTTTCGTATTGCACAAAGACGACTTCAATTTGCATGACGAAATCATTAAAGCTTGTAAACATACAGGTTTCCAACCTCATATCGTATTTGAAACAAGCCAACGTGATCTTATGTTGCAAACAGTTAGTGCAGACCTTGCCATCGCATTGTTACCATCTCGCCTCTGCCCTGAGGTAGGTGAAAATACAGAGGTTGGTTCCAAGGTTGTTGTACGTCCACTTGTACCAGAAATCATTCATACACTTTATGTTATTTGGGAAAAAGGTCATTACCTCTCCCATGCTTCTCGCTTGTGGTTAGACTTTGTAAATTCCAAATTACCATTACCTGGATTACAACTCGAGGATCGTCAATAATGAATAAACCATCTGGGCTCGCATCTAAATTGCGGGCCCTTTTGAAAGCTAAAGAAACACCCATGTGGGGCGTTATTATCGTGCTGGTAATTGTTATAATCTTCCAGCAAATACAAATTTCAGAACTACAATGGCGTGTCGATGAAGACCACGATGGTTCTTCCGTTGATAGTGTAGCTGGTCGCCTTTACATCCTAGAAGGGATGGCTAATAAACATAGCGACCAACTGGATGCTATCTTTAAAGACATTCGCCAATTACAAAACGACGGTGCCAAGTACGACTGGGAACTGAAACAACTACAATGGTTGCACCCAGAGCTTAAAGTTCAACCGCCAGAAGCTAACCCTTCACCATTCAAATCGACGGATTTAAACCTCGATATGAACCCTGGGAAAGTACCGGATGTAAAAAAATAAATAAAAGCCAGATACAATACATACTAAAAAGTATTTACATTGTATCTGGCTTTTTATTATATCTGCCTTAATCCGTTTGAATCACAGTAATAGCTTTTATCTTTTTATCAAGGGGAATGTGCTTATATAAACTGAAATTCTTATTATAGGATTTTTCCCATTCACTCACAACAGAGTAGTGCCTATGATGGAAATTACCTTTATCATCTATATAAAGAAAGAGATCTTTTTGAGCCATAACACCAAAGCCCATGGCATCCAAAGTGTACCCCTTATGAACACCATCATTTGTATTTAAATAATCTCGTAACTCTGCTTCACGAGATGTATCAACCCAGCCTAATTCCAATACTCTACTAACTAACGTATCTTCAGCAGCCTTATAAGCTTTATTTGCAGCTATAAGTCCCTTATCTGGAAAACCTTGAACATCCTCTTGATATCCAAAGGCTGTCACAACTATAAGTTTTCCCGTTCCATACTGATTCTCATAAGAAATAATCGGATCTGCTACTGTAATAACTTTCTCTACAAAAGGATTCCATAATATTGAATCAATATAATGCTCTTGAGTTTTATACTCTACAATATATTTAGTCTCACCTACATCATTACCGGTCGGTTTTATGTTAACCATACCATCATCATGAGTAAGAATATTAAAATCCACGTAATATGCTGATACATAATAACCGCCTAATATAGGCTTCAATTGACTCTGTAAGTTGTCTATCGTCTTATGTTGTTCTAAATCATCAATATATTTAGCGCGTCCTAAATTCTTAACAGCTGTCTCCCATGAATCATAAGGACCTGAAACTTTAACAACGTCACGGTTGTACACTGCAATCCTCTCAAAGGCAGCTCTACCTTCACCCGTCGGATCATGTAATGATATCGCACTTACAGATACGCCTAGTGTAAAAGTTGTTAATACGGTTGCTAATAATAACGTTCTATACATAGTAGCCTCTCTCTTTTTACTGTAGATTACATTACTCTTATTATACATAAAACAATATATTTACTAAAAGAAAAAGAGCTATATATTTATTCAATATCCGTCATAGAAAAGAATAAAAAATATAACTCTTTTTAAATTTGTATTTAATTTTTAACTTAGTGTTCCTTGTGTTCCATAGATTTTGGTAATGTCAAAATCAATAGACCTGCAAGGAACATACAGGCCCCCATTACATAGTAACCGTAAGTAAAGCTACCAGTGTGACCATTGATGAAACCAAGCATGTAAGGACCTACCCAGCCCCCCATGTTACCAGAGGAGTTAATAAGGCCCATCGCCCCTGCCGCAGCAGCACCAGATAAGAAAGTTGTTGGCATTGTCCACCATACACCCATGCCACCGTACACACCTACAGCAGTTAAGCAGATAAAGAATAAACTAATTTCTGGGGATGGACTATGTGGTGTTGCTAAGAAGCCAATAGTACCAATGAACAATGTAGTGGCAACATGCCAACGTTTTTCATTGCGCTTTTCAGAGGAATAACCACAATATACTTGTACAAGTAATGCAGCAGACATGGGAATCGCAATAGACCATGCTACTACGCTTGGTGGCCAACCAGATAAGCTTTTAAGAACTTGAGGCATCCAGAAGCTAAAGCCCCAGAAGCCAATAACCCATAAGAAGTAAATTAACGCTAAACGTAATACTTTTGGATCTTTTAAAGCTTGCCATGTGGTATATTTCTTTACAGCTTGCTTTTGTTGCTCTTCTTTTTCAAGTTCAGCCTTGATATACGCTTTTTCTGCATCAGTTACCCAAGATGCATGATCTGGACGTTCTTTCATCCAGAATGCGAAAATGAACGCAAAAATTACAGCAGGAATGGCTTCAACGATAAAGAGTGTGCGCCACCCATGAAGACCAAAGAATGTTGTATCTAGCAAGATACCTGCCAATGGACCACCAATGATGTTAGAGAACAATAAAGATGTTAACATCAAGGAGATCGCTTTCGCACGTTCCTTTGGCAAGAACCAATTCGGTATCAGTAACGAATAAATTACAGGATATAAAGAGGCTTCACATAGACCGAGTAAGAATCGATAAATATAAAACTCCAACTCTGTAGTCATCGTCGTCATAAGAATACATACGAGACCCCAACTAAACATGATACGAGCCACCCAATGCATAGCGTTACAGCGAGCAGCTATTAAGGATGCTGGCACTTCAAATAAAACGTAGCCAATAAAGAAAATACCGGCCCCCATACCGAATACCTCTGGCGTTAACCATGGTAAATTCTCTTTCATGGTCAAGCCTGCATAGGCAATATTAACACGGTCTAAGAAGGCAATGATGGAAACAATAAATAAAGGTAAGACTACGTGTAGCATACGCCGCTTTGTAAAGTCTTTGAAATCGATGGCCCCACTTTGAGGCTCTGGTGTAGATGAGTTCATATAATTCCTTTCTACTACTTAAGATATTACATACCTTACTATCTTAAGAAAACAAAAGTCCTCTGTCAATGGAATTATATAGAATATAGAAATAACAAATAGGAATAGTAACACCAAAATAATAGCCTTTAAAAATAGAAAAAGGATATTTGCTAGGAATGACTGTATAAAACAAAAAGCACTTTATAGTATAAATATATCTCTATCACAAGATAAGAAAATACTATAAAGTGCTTTCATATTAATTTGTACTAACAGGATCATAATCAGCAGGCACAGGAGCAACGATACTTACAAAGATAACATCTTCTGTCCCAGTATTTTTTGCACCATGACATTCACCCTTTTTAGATACTATAACTTGTCCCTTTGTAAAAGGCACCTCTGTATCAGGCGTTGGATAAAATACCCCCTTACCTTGCAATATAACCCATATATCATCAGAGTTATGATGGTAATGCTTTGGTAAGGTTTGCCCAGGTTTAATAACCCATACTGAACCACCTGTGGAATCAGTTTGATAAAATGGAGTCCTAACAGCTTTCTCCAAACTTTCGACTTTCACAAGTTCCATGTCAAAAATACGTTGATCATTCATAATGCTCACACCTTTCATCGATTTACAACTAGCGAGTTCCAGATGCATATTCGCCCATATTAATATCTATAACAGTTCGAACAGGTTGAATCAAGGAATCCTCATACTGAACCGCCCATTTAATATCTGGATTCATATCTCCATTTTCTAAGCCTGCAATCGTTTGCCCGTCATCAATAGGATTATCGTGCTCAAAGATATAGTACAACACACTATACGCATGATTTACAATCTCATCGGGATTCATACCGTGAAAATGATACTGCAAATCAGGGTAGAATAAGGTGCTCATACCAAGCGTATCAACCATCATATCATCTGTGCCTTGAATGCTAAAATATCGCACATTTACGGCATAATAAATAAAACGAGTTACAGCTTTATCTGGATGATTTTCAATGGTTTCTTGACTTAAGAACTTACGAGATGGACCAAAGACAACGGCCTTACAAGATGGATATAACTCTAGCAGTGCATCTACATATTTTACTAACATATCAGCCCGTTCTTTAGGCTCTAAACCCGAAGCTAACATATCTGTAGCAAATACTCTATATTGGCACTCATCTAGCAACTCATCTACATTTGGACAATCCCAAACCTGACTACGTGTAAAATCATCTAGTACAGGTTTGTCGATTTTTTCACAATTCGTCACCATCAAGGTTGGTGAAATATCTGCATCGTTATCCTCGTAATGAACCTTATAATTCTGAGGTGCAAAACCAGCAGATTCAACGCCATAACTAAAGCAATCAACAGGACCTAAATGCTTTGTGAATACCTCTACCATTGTATCTCGATTAGGCATATCACACTGCTTTGGCATTAATAACTCAACGAAAAACAAACCGCCAGGGCGAACAGAGTTATCTGTTAGATCTTGTTTAAATACTTGAGTCATACACGCTCTCCTAAATTAAAACATAATGTAAAATATATCTTTCACTTTATAGTATATCAGATGTTTATAAGTACTACAATTACGTAACCACTGTTTCATAAATAATAAATAATCTATATTTCTACTACATGTTAGCGTAATATCGATATACTGTGGCATCACGATTATATAATCTAAAGATAATGACTCATACTCAAGTTCAAACGTCTTATTATTCTCCAAGGTTTGTAGAAATCGCGCATATAAATAATCAATACTTTCAGAATGATTACCAAGTTTGCAATTTCCCATATCAAATAGGTTACGATAGGAAGTGTCCCCTGGTAGCACAGACATCCAATCTAAAGCATATTCTGATACACCGAACACCGTTTTTTCAGGATTAGGTCCATCTAAATCATCCTGTAACCAAGCAGATATTATTTGGTACATATTTAGTGTTTCATATTCGCTTACATCACTATAAAACTCACTTAGCCCCTCTAGGTCAATCTCTAAATTGGCAATACAACGATACATAGAAACTACCTCCTAAAGATCTCCAATCTTCTTATAGTAAAAGTATAACTATATCTATGTACCATTTTTATCTCATTAAGTTTTGACCCTGTATCTAAAATTAACACTAAATCATTTATAACTACAAAAAGACCCTCTCCATAAGTCCGAGAACTATGGAGAGGGTCTTTATATTATCTAATCAGCATAGGATGATGAGCCGATGGCCTACCTGTTACGGTTTCCCTCGAACTCTCAGCACTACTTAATTATAGAGGTTTGCGAACCACATCGATGATAGAGCCATCGCGGTATTCTACGATTGCCACGATGTCTTCGTCTCTGTCAGATACAGGGATATCTTGTGGTTTACCAACTAAGTCGAATGCTAATTGTTGTAATTCTTCAATTGTGAAGATCGGCAAGTTGCTATCTTTGAAGCGTTCAATCAAATCAGTACGAGCTGGGTTGATTGCGATACCGTATTCAGTAACGAGTACGTCAACGGAGGAGCCTGGTGTAATTACAGTAGCTACTTTATCACGGATCATTGGCAAGCGGCCGCGGATCAATGGGCAAGTAATAACTGTGCATTTAGCACCTGCTGCTGTATCGGAGTGACCGCCGGAAGCGCCCATCAATACACCGTTGGAGTCAGTCATTACGTTTACATTGAAATCAAGGTCGATTTCAGTAGCACCAAGGAATACTACGTCTAAGTAGTTTGTAGTGCAGTCTGTCCATGGGTTAGCGTACATGGAAGCGGACATTTCAATGTGAGCAGGGTTTTTATCCAAGGATGCAGCTGCAGTAGTATCGAATGTTTGAGTATCATAAATAGCACGAATCAAGCCTTCTTCAAGCATACCAGTCAAGATACCAGTAGCGCCACCGATAGCGAAGCCACCTACTTCACCGCGTTTACGAAGTTTTTCAGCAATGAATTTTGCTACAGTCAATGGAGCACCACCAGCGCCCAATTGGAATACGAAACCGTCTTTGATAATGCCAGCTTGGTCAAGGAATTCACCAGCTAGTTCAGCAATTTTGATTTGAATAGGGTTTTTAGTGAAACCTACTGCACCAGAAGCGATACCTTCTGGATCACCAATGCTTTCAACCTCAACAACATAATCTACATCAGTTTGAGGGATTGCATAGTTGTGTACATAGTCAACCAAGTTATCAGTGATGATAACAGTTGTATCAGCATAGTGGGAGTCAACTTTAGCATAGCCAAGTGCACCACATGCGGATTTGCCCATACGACCAGTAGCATTACCACGTGGGTCAGCTGTAGGAGCGCCCATGAAAGCTACGTCGATATGAACTTCGCCAGATTCGATAGCACGAGCACGGCCACCGTGGGAGCGAATGATTACAGGGCGTTTCAATACGCCTGGGTTTTGAGTTAAGAATTTACCAAGACGATCGCGTAAGCCAGATGTTTCGATAGCTGTTACAGTACCATCTTGAATCATTTCTACCAAGAATTCATGGCATGGGGACAAGGAAGAAGACGCGATTGTAATGTCTTTAATGCCTTTTGCTTGAACGCGTTCCATAACCATTTTCATTACATAGTCGCCATTGCGCAAGTGATGATGGAAGGACAATGTCATGCCATCTTTTACGCCAGCTTTTTCGATTGCTTCATCGATAGAAGCAAGTACTTTATTTGTACCAACACGGCTCATGTGTACAGGTTTACCTGCGCGATGAGCTTTAGGTTCAATTGCGAATTCACCTTGATATACTTCGCGACCTTCTAGTGCTGGGATATTTGTTGGGATATCGCGACCTACTTTATTTAACATCGTATTCTGCTCCTTCCTCTAATTCAACTTTAATGCCTGCTGCACGTGCTTTATCAACTACGCGTTGTGCACGAACTACGATAGGACCATCGATCATTTTACCATCTACGGAGATTACGCCTTTATTATTGCGCAATGCATCTGCATAGCTGTTCAATACTTTAACAGAATGAGCGATTTCTTTTTCGTCAGGAGTGAATACTTCGTGGATAATTTTGATTTGGCTTGGGTGGATACAAGATTTACCATCGTAACCCAAAGCTTTAATGAATTCAACTTCTTCGCGGAAACCTTGTGGGTCTTTCACGTCGGAGAATACAGTATCGATTACGCGGATACCTGCTTCGCGTGCTGCATGAAGGATTGTTTGACGAGCGAACAACAATTCAACAGCTGGTTTATGTTTACCTGTACGAAGGTCAGCACGGTAGTCTTCAGCGCCAAGAGCGATAGCTACTACGCGAGGGCCGTGACAGATTTCGCGAACATTGTACAAGCCACGAACAGATTCGATAGCTACGATAATGTTGATTGTACCTTCTGGCCAGCCGTTAGCTTTTTCTACTTCTTCAATTTTCTTTGCTACGATTTCAACTTCAGACACATCTTCAGTTTTAGGTAAACGAATCATATCAGGTTTAGCTGGAACGATTACATCAAGATCGTCATAACCATAAGGAGTTTGTGTAGGATGGTTGATACGAACAACTGTTTCTGCACGGAATTTACGAGATTTCAATGCTTCTGCAGTTAAAAGACGAGCTGTATCCTTTTCTGTAATAGGCACGGAATCTTCGATATCGATCATGATGGAGTCAGCGCCGTGAATGTCAGCACTGTTAATCATTTTAGGTGTATTACCTGGTACAAACATCATGGAACGAGACAAGCGTTTTTTAGCAGCCTCTGTTAATGGATTTGTTTTAACTTCTGGGAATGTTTTATCGTTAGCCATTATGCTTTGCTCCCCCTTTCCAATGCGCCTAATACGCGAGCTTTAATTGTGTAATCCCAAGCATTTTTATCTTGTACAATTACTTTCACGCCATCAAAACCAGCTTCTTTCACTGTGTTCAAGATAACGGATTTAATTTGGTCGCCGTATTGACGGATAACTTTGGATGTTAATTCAATTTCGATACCGCTAGCAATCGGTTCAACCGTTACTAATGCATCATTTTTTTCGTCGAAGCCAGCTTGTGCAGCTTTTACTAATTGTGCCATGTTGCATCCTTTCACTAATAAATATATCAAATGGCAAAGACCAGACGTGTCGCGAATGTCTGGTCCGTGCCGTTAAAACGATGTTGATTATAAGGTTGTATGATTAGCCAATCATACCGATGAAAGTCCACCAAGGGATACCTACTACGAAGAGTAGAATCCAACTCAATACTGCTAAGATTGCACCAGCAGTCCACCAATCTTTCAAGTTATTGTAACCTGCAGAGTAGATGATTGGACCAGGAGATGCACCGTAGTGAGTTACGAGACCGCCAAACGCATTTGTTGCAAGCAATACTAAACCAAACATAACAGGGTTAACACCAGCTGCCATACCTACAGTTAAGAATACTGGAAGCATAGATGCAATGTATGCAGTACTGGAAGCGAATAAGTAACGAATTACAACGCTAATAGCAGAGAGAATTAAGACAACTACGAGTGGAGATACATCGAGTGCCAAGTTGGCTTGCATATATGCTGCAAGCCAAGCAAAGAATTTAGCTTTTGTTAAAGCAGTGGATAAACCAAGGATAGCACCGAACCAGATGAATGTGTTCCAAACAGCTTTAGTTTGAACCATGTCATCCCAAGTGATGATACCAGCGAAGAATACAATAGTCATAGCTACTAATGCTACTGCTGTTGGGCTCAAGTCAAAACCGATGGAAGGCAAAGCCCAACCGATAAGAGCAAGAATAAATACAACTGCTAAGATTTTTTCAGACATTTTCATAGGTCCTAATTTAGCAAGACCATCAGCAGCTAATTTCTTATTGTCAATTTTTACTGCTTCAGGACGGTCAATCCAGTAACCTACAAGTGGTACAAAGATCAACATTACAAGACCAGGAAGAGCTAAAGCCAAAGCCCATTCAGCCCAAGTCATGTTAAGACCAGTGATTTTAGTAACAAAGTCCAATGCCAACACGTTTGGAGCCATTGCTGTTAAGAACATGAAGGATGTAATTTTTGTTACGAAATAACCATTCATCAAGATGAAGGAACCACCGCGTTTAGCAGTATCCCCAGGATAAGAACCGATGGATTCAGCGATGGATAAGTTAATTGGATATACGATACCAGCCGCACGTGCCGTGTTAGAAGGTGTAGCTGGAGATAATACTAAATCAAGAAGAGCTGTTACATAACCAAGGCGTAATACAGTTGAACCAAATGCATCAATCAAATGGTATGCAACGCGGTGACCAAGACCAGTTTTACCAAAGGCAACACTCAAGGAGAACGCAGCGATGATCATCCACAATGCAGTGGAACCATAACCTACCAAGATATCTTTTGCATTGTCTAAGAATAATGCAGATGCAGATAATACAGCTAATAAAATAATTTGAATTGGGTATGGTTTTAAAATCAAACCTACGATACCTGCAATGTAGAAGCCTAGAAGGCGCCACGCCGTATCAGTGAGCCCATCTGGTGGAGTTGTAAACCAGAGGACAACAGGGATTAGCACAATAAGTGCTAGTTTTAAGAATTTTTCCATGTTTCTTCCTTTCTTAAAAACATAGGCATGTAATCATCCTAACACTACCCCAGAAATTCGTGATACGCGACTATCAACTATTGAACTCTAGGAGTTTTTGTCTACACTCATTATATATGCTTAAAAGAATTATGAATAATAGATTACCTTTATAGGGGTTATAAAAACTTTTATATCTACTATTCATACTTTTTATGCATTTTAAGCATAGAATTGCAGCCAAAAATAAAAAAAATGCATGTATACATCCCCAAAGGGGGTATACATGCACTTACATGGTTACTGCCTTGCTCTTTCGAGACACCTTTATTATGACTGATTATATCGAAAAAGTCTAATACTGAAATAGCATGGATAGAGAGTTATAAAGCCTTATATAGACTCGATTTGTATAATCTATCCTTTATATTCTCTAAAAATACTATTATCTACAACAGTATGTTTTTTATAGTAATCGCGAACATATTCAATGAATGTTTTAACTACAACAAGATTTTCCGTATCCTTTGTATATACCATATTTGTATCACGAGTGATATAGGTACCATCTTTACTACGCAATGGACTTACATATATATCTCTATCCTTACAAGATCCAAGGCCCATATAGGTCAAAATGGACCATCCAAGGCCGGCGCGTACAAAGTGACGGCACGTGCTCATAGAATTTACATCCATCGCAACACTCGGTGGTTCTTCAAAATGCTCAGCACACCACGTTTCAATAATGTTTGCTACAGATGCATCTGTTTGGTATTTAATGAATGGTACCTTCTCTAACGACTCAGGTGGTACTAATTCTTTATAAACCAAACAATACGGTTCCTCCAATAGTAATTCAGATTTACCAGATACTTCATAGCCACCACGAGCAAAGGCAACCATACAGTCACCAGAATTAAACATTTTTACTACTTGATGGCTGAAAGCAGTCTTAACTTGAATATGCACATCCGGATACTGTTCCCGAAATGATTTCAGTAAAGCTGGTAGTTCATAGTCTGCAAAATTGATGGATGATGCGATTTTTAAGGTCCCTTGAATCTTACCAGAAGCGGAATTCATAGCATTTTCTAAGGCCTCTTGATCCTGCATCATTCTTTTACAGTAGTCATAAAAAATTTCGCCTTGTGCTGTAAGAGCAATCCCTTCAGCAGTTCGCAACAACAGAGAATGGCCCAAGGCTTTTTCCATATGGCGCAACCGATAGCTTAACGCCGGTTGTGATAAAAATAATTTTTCCGCAGCCCTTGTAATATTGCCTTCATCCACAACGGTTACAAAGGTTTGCCATTCTCTATTATCCATACAATCTCCTTTTATCGCTTATTACCAAAGATGCGCAATAAGGATAAGAATAAGTTAATGAAATCTAAGTATAGACTCAAAGCACCTGTGATTTCAATGCGGTCTAAAATGGTTTCATCCTCCAAGAGCGCTACTTGTGTCACATTGTTTTTAATGCGGTTCACATCGATAGCTGTAAAGATGGAGAATACTACAACCCCTACATAACCTAGAACTAAGCTAACAGTGTCACTAAAGCCACTAAGTACAGCCCAGTTAAAATAACGAGCCCCTATCATCACAAAAGATACGATAATCATACCAAGTAAGGCAGCCATTACATATGGTGTTAGGGATGACAAATTACGTTTCGTAGTAGCCCCTACCACGGCAAAGCCAATGAAGAACGCTAACGTGCCGATTAACGCTGGAATAACTACTTCAAATACATTATATCGCAACGATACCAAGGTCAATGTAAGGCCATTCAATGCACTATAGAGGAAGAACATGCCTTTTAAAGTCATAACATTGGCCGTATACGCACGAGCACTAAATAGGAATACTACGCCTAGTTCAACTAATAGAATAATATTAAAGTTTTCGTATGCAAAGCGTAGCCAGTTTGGATTTGCCAACGCAGCCACTCCAACACCAATAGTTGTAAGCAAACCTACAACCATCCACAAGAAGGATCCCTTCAAACGTTGAGATACGATACTTTCAACCTGAGCAACTTGAGAACTACTAGGTCCTGTTACATTATATGGATTCATACTATCCCTCCTTATATTTAATTATCTTTTACTAAAACTATCGAGCATTAGCAATGCCAGCAAATACCTTACCACGTTCACCGTCGATTGTTACCTCTTGACCTTCAAGGAGTACGTCATGAGCGTTTTTTGCACCTAAAATTACAGGAATACCATAGGTAATGCCAGCAATAGCACTGTCAGAGGTATAACCGTCTTCAACAGCGATAATGCCGCCTGCACGTTTAGCAATAGCCATTAATTCAGGCTCCATTGTGCCCACCACAAGGATGTCGCCGTCTTTGAAGCTTTCATAATTACCTTTATGATTAGCCGCAACGAATACATTACCTGTTACGGATTTACGTAAAATACCATTACCAGACAAGAGCACTTGACCAGCAATATGAACGCGAATCATGTTTGTAGTACCAGTTGCACCGGATGGCACACCAGCGGTAACAACTACAAGATCACCAGACTCGATAGCACCAGTGCCAAGAGCACCTGTAATGGCTTGTTTTACCATCTCATCAGAGTTGATGATTTCATGGCCTTTGATAGCCTCTACGCCCCAGCACAATTGCATGCGACGAATTGTTTCCTCATGAGGAGTAACAGCAATAATTTTGCAATCTGGACGGTGACGTGCCACACTAAGTGCAGTATGACCAGATTCAGTACATGTCAAGATGGCAGCAGCCCCAAGATTTTGAGCAATGCGCACACTCGCTAAACATACAGCACTGGTAGTAGTCATGTCATCATCTTGACGAGCACGGCTCTTGCTGTCGTAAATAGACGCTTTTTCTGTTACCTCTGCAATGCGAGTCATAGTCGTAACTGCTTCTACAGGGTATGCGCCGTTTGCCGTTTCACCAGATAGCATGATGGCATCTGTGCCGTCCAAAATAGCATTTGCCACGTCACTTGCTTCCGCACGTGTAGGACGTGGATTTTGAATCATAGACTCAAGCATTTGGGTTGCCGTAATAACTGGTTTACCCAAGTCATTACATTTTTCGATCATCATTTTTTGAAGTACTGGCACCTCTTCGGCAGGAATTTCTACACCAAGATCACCGCGAGCAACCATGAGGCCGTCTGCTACTTCCAAGATTTCATCGATGTTTTTAACACCTTCAGCATTTTCAATTTTCGCGATGATCTTGATATCTTTTTGTTCGGATTCAAGAATACGACGGATGGCTACAATGTCTTTACCGCGTTGCATAAAGGATGCGGCTACAAAGTCTACACCTTGTTGACAGCCAAAGCGCAAGTCTGCTTCGTCCTGTTCAGATACAGGTGGCAAGCTAAGCGCTACACCTGGCACAGCCACACGTTTACGGTTGCCGATTTCACCACTGTTTTGAACAGTAGTAATGATGTTATTCCCTTCGATGGCATCGATGTTAAGCGTTACAAGACCATCAGCCAAGAGGATTTTATTCCCAACGGACACATCGCCTACAAGACCTTTGTGGTTTACGGAGCTAATCTCTTTTGTGCCTTCCACATCATCTGTAGTCAACGTAAATTGTTGACCTGCCTCAAGGAATACCTTGCCCTCTTTAAATAGGCCCAGACGAACCTCAGGACCTTTCGTATCGAGCAATAATGCGATTGGTTTATTAACAATCATCGCCGCATCGCGCACCATTTGCATACGCTCTGCTTGCTCTTCATGAGATCCGTGAGAGAAATTAAAACGAGCCACGTTCATGCCCGCTCGCATCATATCTTCTAAAATACCAAATTTATCCGTTCCCGGACCTACAGTACATACGATTTTTGTACGTTTCATCTTTCCTCCTGTGAAAGCAATTTCTATATTGAATCTTTCATTTCTTATTATAGTAATGCTGGTGAAAGCTAGCTGTGCTTCACACAACATAAGTTATTAAGTAGTAAATATATTTTCGTGCAATAATATCTACTTATGCATGGATTATTGCACCTCTACAGAGCCGTCACCTAAGATAGCTTCAATAGCCTTGATGGATTCATCACTAGGATCAAAGCACATGTTTGGTGGCAAATTAATGCGCTTCCGTTGACGGTGCAAATATAGTGATGTTGGCACAGAGCCTGCGGTGTTCGTTAACAGCCGTTTTAAGGCTTCACTATTTTCTGGCGTGTCATATTGACTATAAATGTGGATAGCCACATGTTTCGCCTGACTATAGTTTACCTTTAACGGCATAATGCGGTCTGCAATAATTTGCACACCCTTTTCATCCGCATCAACGCGGCCTTTTACCTTAACGATCATATCGACCGCAAGGAACTGTTGACTTTGACTAAAGACCTTAGGGAACGCCACAACATTAGCCGCACCAGAATAATCTTCGATGCGAAGAATGGACATAACCTCGTTCCGTCTTGTCATACGGTCCATCTTATTTTCAATTAAGCCCCCAAAGGTTATGGTTTGACCGTCATACTGCTCTGGATTTTCTACGAGAGCTCCTAGTTCAAAGAGGCCCTCTAATTCCTTTGCATAGCCTTGCAATGGATGGCCTGTAATGTAAAAGCCTGTATATTCCTTTTCATCCTTTAATTTATCGTCTTCCGATAAATCCTCTACATTAGGTACAGGGATGAAATCTACAGATTCTTCTATGTCTCCAAAAAGGCTCATGGTGCCCATAGCAGCATCCTTTTGCTCTTTAGCACCAACGGCTTGAGCACTTTCATACATGTGCAATAATTGGTTTCTGTTTTCCTTGAAACCATCCATAGCACCACAGCGAATGAGACTTTCAAGAAGTCGTTTATTAACAACCTTGTTGTCCACTCGTTTACAGAAATCTACGATATCCGTATAGAGGCCGTGCTCATTGCGTTCGCGAATCAAGCGATCAATGGCATTATCCCCTACATTCTTGATGCCGCCAAGGCCGAAACGTATGGCATCACCTTGTACGGCGAAGCTACGTTCAGAATAGTTAATATCTGGGCCCAATACCTTAACATTATGCTTCTTACAAGCATTGATGTAGTACGTCAATTTTTGCATATTTTGCATGAAGCTCGTCATGGTAGCAGCCATGAATTCTGGGAAATAATGAGCCTTCAAATACGCTGTTTGGTATGCGATGTACGCATAGGCCGCACTATGTGATTTATTAAAGCCATAACCTGCGAAGTATACGAGCAAGTCAAATACTTCGTTTGCAATGGACTCAGTAATACCGTTCGCTACGGAGCCTTGAATAAAGGACTCGCGCTGTGCCTTTAGAACAGATTCCTTTTTCTTACCCATCGCACGGCGCATCAAATCCGCTTGACCAAGGGAGAATCCGCCCATGGCAGATGCAATCTGCATAACCTGTTCTTGGTATAAGATTACACCAAAGGTGTCTTTCAATATAGGTTCCAAAATTGGATGTAAATAAGTAACCTCTTTTTTACCGTGACGGCGGTCGATAAAGTCCGCCACCATGCCAGATCCTAGTGGGCCTGGACGGTACAAGGCTACCAATGGAATTAAGTCTTCAAAATGCTCAGGCTTAAGGTCCATAACGAGCTTGGTAATACCTTCCGACTCGAGCTGGAATACACCAGAGGTATCGCCTTTTGTGAGGATATCACACGCCGCCTTATCATCGAGTGGAATAGCATCTAAATCGAGGTCGATACCACGGTTCGCCTTGATGAGCTTTAAGGCATCCCCCATAACCGTTAAGGTACGGAGGCCCAAGAAGTCCATCTTCAAAAGGCCTAGTTCCTCGATATTATCCTTATCATACTGCGTTACAAAGCCTTCTTCGTTGGCATTTTGTACCGGTACGTGGTCATCTAGAGGGTCCGCAGAAATTACGACGCCCGCCGCATGAGTGGAGGAGTTTCGTGCTATGCCTTCTAGCTTTTTACCAAAATCAAATAACTCTTTAACATTTGGATCAGCTTCGTATAAAGCCTTTAACTCTTTGCCTTGTAGAGCCTTATCTAAGGTAATCCCCAATTCGTTGGGAATCATCTTAGCAATGCGGTTTACTTCCGCCAGTGGTAAGTCGAGCACGCGACCTACGTCGCGGATAACGGCACGCGCTGCCTCAGTACCGAATGTAATAATCTGAGATACGCGAGCTTGACCGTATTTTCTCGTTACATATTCGATAGCTTGACCGCGCTTTTCATAACAGAAGTCAATATCGATATCGGGCATGCTTACCCGCTCTGGATTCAAGAACCGTTCAAAGAGCAAATCGTATTTTAATGGATCAAGACCTGTAATGCCTAAGAGATAGGCGACCACAGAACCTGCCGCCGAACCACGGCCTGGGCCTACTAAAATATCGTGTTCACGGGCATAGCGTACATAGTCCCATACGATGAGGAAGTAGTCCTCAAAGCCCATCGTACCGATAACATCGAGCTCGTAATCGAGACGCTTTTGTAACTCTTCAGATGTCTCACCATAGAGACGTGGAATTTCTCGTTCACAAACCTTACGTAAATAGGTTTTAGACGTTTCCCCTTCTGGCACATCAAAGTGTGGCAAATGATGTTCGTCGAAATTGAATTCTACGTTACAGCGGTCTGCAATTTTTAATGTGTTTTCAATGGCCCCAGGAATATGCGAGAAGAGCTGCGCCATCTCATCCCCAGACTTAAGATAGAACTCATCATTGGGGAATTTTAAACGGTCTACCTCGGCACGACGACGGCCTGTAGAAATACATACCTTTATATCTTGTGCGTCCGCATCCTCTTTTAAAACATAGTGAAAGTCATTAGATGCTACAATGCCAAGACCGTATTCCTTGCTGAGCTTAATAAGCTCCTCTTGGGCCTTTGCCTCCTCCGGCAAGCCATGGTTTTGGATTTCTAAGAAGAAGTTATCCTTGCCGTAGGTCTCAATATACCATTCGATAGAGCGCTTAGCGCCTTCCATATTATCTTGCAAGATATACTGAGGGATTTCACCTTGAATACACGCACTGAGGGCGATTATGCCCTTGCTGTATTGACGCAATAAATCGCGATCTGCTCGGGGACGATATAACATACCCTCCGTCGATGCTTTAGACACGATTTTTACGAGATTACGATACCCTTCCATTGTCTCCGCCAACAAGATAAGATGTTTTAGTCTTTCACGGCTGCGACCTTCAGGACGATCGAATCGGCTGTTTTCCGTTACATATACTTCACAACCGATGATAGGCTTAATGCCTTGGGCCATACATTCTTTGTAGAAATAAATGGCGGCGTACATATTGCCGTGATCTGTAATGGCAAGAGCTGGCTGATTTAACTCCTTCGCACGACGTACCATGTCAGGCAAACGACTGATGCCGTCCAGCAAACTAAACTCTGTATGACTATGTAAATGTACAAATGGCTGCATGGTACACCTCCTTTAAGGGCGATGAGCAAA
>ENA-OWOI01000251-OWOI01000251.1-gut-metagenome-genome-assembly--contig:-NODE-251-length-16136-cov-51.435644_pt1 | contig 16136 bp, 22 predicted proteins | sample MGYA00248258_ERZ651800 | MGnify/ENA primary metagenome ERZ651800 (study PRJEB26908, sample SAMEA4031704) | gut metagenome | biome: gut; feature: normal infant; material: stool | place: China | collected...
CCATCTGATAGTCGGTGGCAACCAGGTTTTCTCCTTTGCCGAACATGGTCTGCTTTAACCCGTCACAACCACATCACGCTTGTTTTCACTTTTATCTTCTGTCTTCAGAGGTATCACACTATGAAAATCATCACCCGTGGTGAAGCCATGCGTATTCACCAACAGCATCCTGCATCCCGTCTTTTTCCGTTCTGTACCGGCAAATACCGCTGGCACGGCAGCACTGAAACGTATACCGGTCGTGAAGTGCAGGATATTCCCGGTGTGCTGGCCGTGTTTGCTGAACGCCGTAAGGACAGTTTTGGCCCGTATGTCCGGCTGATGAGCGTCACTCTGAACTGAGTCAGTAAGGGCATTCTGATGAGCAGAATTATCACCACCACCGTGTATACACTGCATGAGCTATCCTCCACCGCACAGGAAAAAGCCCGCGACTGGTACCGTCAGCATCATGCTGACAGCAACTGGTATGAAAACGTGTATGAGGACTTCAGGGAGGTCTGTGGCATTTTCGGAATTGACCTCCGCCAGCGCGTTTTCCGGCTCAGCAACGGCAGGTTTATGGAAGAGCCGTGCATCTGGTTCAGCGGATTCTGCAGCCAGGGGGACGGAGCCTGTTTTGGAGGGCGCTGGCACTGGCAGCCAGCGACACCCTGGAAAATCAGGGAATATGCCCCTCAGGACCGTGAGCTTCATCGTATCGCGGATGCCCTGCAGGCGGTACAGAAGCGTAACTTCTGGCAGTTACAGGCTGAAATCAGTCACCAGGGACGTTACTGCCATCCGTACAGCATGGATATCACCGTCACCCGGAACAGTCCGACTGGTCAGGCACTGACAGCCGATGCGGAAGCCGCTGTCAGCGAAGCCCTGTGCGACCTGGCCTTCTGGCTGTACCGCCAGCTGGAAAACGAGTACGACTGGCTGACCTCAGACGCAGCTGTAGATGAGGCCATTCACATCAATGCATATACCTTCACCGAAGCCGGTCTCCACGCCGGCTGACCTGTCATCGTTAAACTATCATTCATCGATTTTCTGTAAGGATTTTATCGTGTCAGACTCGCGCCATGAGACAAATTATCCCGACGACCATAACAACCGCATCTGGTGGGGACTGCCCTGTACCGTGACGCCCTGTTTCGGGGCACGTCTGGTGCAGGAGGGTAACCGGTTGCATTACCTTGCCGACCGCGCCGGTATCAGAGGACAGTTCAGCGACGCGGATGCCTACCATCTGGAGCAGGCCTTTCCGCTGCTGATGAAACAACTGGAACTCATGCTTACCAGCGGTGAACTGAATCCCCGCCATCAGCATACCGTCACGCTGTATGCCAGAGGGCTGACCTGCGAAGCCGACACCCTCGGCAGCTGTGGTTACGTTTATATGGCTGTTTATCCGACACTGGCACCCGCAACCACCTCATAACCCCGAATATCTCACCTTTAGCACTACCAGTTACAGAGAACTTAAGATGAAAACATTACCTGACACACACGTACGGGAGGCATCGCGCTGCCCGTCTCCCGTCACCATCTGGCAGACACTGCTCACCCGACTGTTGGACCAGCATTACGGCCTCACACTGAATGACACACCGTTCGCTGATGAACGTGTGATTGAGCAGCATATTGAGGCAGGGATTTCACTGTGTGACGCGGTGAACTTTCTCGTTGAAAAATACGCGCTGGTACGAACTGACCAGCCGGGATTCAGCGCAGGAGTCCCGTCGCAGTTAATCAACAGCATCGATATTCTCCGGGCCCGCCGGGCAACCGGCCTGATGACCCGCGACAATTACAGAACGGTAAATGACATTACCCTGGGCAGGCATCCGGAGGAGGCGAAACAATGAACCTTTCCCTGACGCCGGAGGCCGACGGCATTAACGTACAGGCGATGAACATGGGGCGCATTGTCGTTGACGTCGATGGTGTTAATTTTGCTGAACTGATTAACGTGGCCTGCGGCAATGGCTACTCCCTTCGTGTTGTTGATGAATCTGACCGGACCGCAACTGACAGCATGCCACCCTCCGCTGCCCTGAGCGGTATACGCTGCAGCACCTCACATATCACGGAAACAGACAACGCCTGGCTGTACTCGCTGTCACATCAGACGAATGACACAGGCGAATCAGAATGGATTCATTTTACAGGCAGCGGATATCTGTTACGTACCGATGCGTGGTCATACCCGGTTCTGCGGCTTAAACGCCTGGGCCTGTCAAGAACGTTCCGTCGTCTGGTCGTCACTCTCACCCGGCGTTATGGCGTCAGTCTCATTCATCTGGACGCCGGCGCAGAATGTCTGCCGGGTTTACCCACTTTCGACTGGTAATCAGGACAAAAGACACTGGATGAAATTATTAACCACAGAAACGGCGCTGGATATTCTGATTGCGTGGCTGCAGGACAATATTGACTGCGAATCAGGGATTATCTTCGACAACGATGAGGATAAAACGGATTCGGCAGCACTGTTGCCCTGTATTGAACAGGCTAGGGAGGATATCCGTATCCTGCGCCAACTGCAGTTTCTGCAACAAAACCGGTGAGTCTCACTCACCATACTTCATTCCACTGACGCCAGCCTGAACAGGGCTGGCGTTTTCATTTATCTGCGAAAAGGAATATCGATTATGTCTGCAATCACAGTCTCCCGTCCGGAAGTGGTCAACGGGCATACGGACGTTATCTGCTCAACCAGTATCCGCCACATTCTGGCTGTACGAAAGAGTACACTGCTGCAAATCGACACACTTATCCGGCAACTGGCTGAAATCTCATCAATGACAGAAAGTATTGGCGGTAAAACCGCACTGGACTGGGCCATGAAACAGGATTTTCGCTGTGGTTGCTGGCTGACTGAGAAACCGGAAACCGCAATGAAAGCCATTACCCGCAACCTTGACCGTGAAATCTGGCGTGACCTGATGCAACGCTCCGGGATGCTGTCATTAATGGATGCGCAGACCCGTGATACATGGTACCGATCACTGGAGTACGATAATTTTCCGGAAATCAGTGAAGAGAATATTCTGAGTACGTTTGAGCAGCTACACCAGAATAAGGATGAAGTGTTTGAGCGAGGAGTGAGCAACTGTCCTTGACCCACGATATTCAGACAGTCGTTGTATCTTAAGTTGACGTTACCCGCTGACGTCGATATTCCCTTGGTGAGAGATAACCTAACGCACTATGCGGATGGGTTTCATTGTAATGCTCGATCGCCACTGCAAGGTTATGCAATGCCGTTCTTACATTCGGTTTCGGCATGAACGCGATGTAGTCTTCTTTCATCGTTTTCACGAACCTTTCTGCCATTCCATTGCTCTGAGGGCTACTGACTGCCGTCGTGCAGGGCTCCAGATTCAACTCTCTGGCGAACTGCCGTGTTTCATGAGCTGTATAAGCCGAACCGTTATCAGTCAGCCACTGGATTGGCCGTTCCGCTCCTTTATCGCCAAAGCGTTTTTCTATTGCTCCTAACATGACATCCTGCACCGTTGCTTTGTCATAACCTCCCGTGCTTGCGGCCCAGTCTATGGCTTCACGATCGCAACAGTCCAGTGCGAACGTGACACGCAGTTTTGCGCCATCATCACAACCGAACTCAAAGCCATCGGAACACCAGCGCTGGTCGCTTTCCTTCACCGATATTCGGCCTTTATGTTCCCGCTGCGGCCGTGAAGGTTTGTCATGTAACAACAGGTTATTTTCGCTCATTATCCGATAAACGCGCTTTGCATTCACGAACGGCACTCCTTTGTTACGGGACTGTCGTCTGAGAATGGCCCAGACACGACGATAGCCATATGTCGGCATATCGCTGATGATATCAAGGATACGTGCTAACACTTCCGCATCCGCAGCCTCATCACATCTGCGACGACGTTTATTCGGCTTATTACCAGATGTTTTCATCCGTTGTGCCAGTTGCGCACGCGACACGCCCAGAATACGGCTTACCAGGGTTATTCCTTGTCCGTTGGCAACAAGGGCGCATGCGCTATCCATTTTCGCGACTGACCATACTCCACCGCTTCTTTGAGGATCTCAACTTCCATGGTTTTCTTACCCAGCAAGCGCTGTAACTCTTTTATTTGTTTTATAGCGGCAGCCAGTTCTGAGGCAGGAACGACATCCTCTCCGGCAGCAACAGCAGTGAGACTTCCTTCCAGATATTGTTTTTTCCACTTAAACAACAGGCTGGGCTGAATACCATGCAAACGCGCCACATGGGACACCGTCATACCGGGTTCCATTGTCTGCTGAATAATGGCGATTTTTTCCTGAGGAGTTTTACGTTTACGAAGCTCCTGCCCCAGCAAAATTCCAGTCATCTCAAAATTAGCACTAGTGTTAGACATATATCCAAGCCTATCTCTTATTTTAAGATACATCCACTGTCTGGCGTTTCAAGGGGCCGGTTCAGCGAGGAGTGAGCAACCTCTTCAGAGGGTTGAGCTGGAATTACAAAACCAATTGCCCCTGTAAATTTGGCAATAAAATTATCGTCAACAATCTGGTGAGGTGGGACCGGTGGGGATTGCATCTTATCACCGGGCAACAGGCAGATAGACTTGCCGACCTGGAAAGAATGCTGCATCTGTTCAGCGGCAAACCGATCCCCGACAACAGGGAAAACATAACTATTCATCTGGACGATCACATCCGGTCTCTTCAGGGAAAAGAATGCTATGAAGATGAGATGTTCATTATTAAATACTTTAAGAAGGGCTCTGCGCACATCACGTTCAGGAAGCCAGAACTGGTTGACAGACTGAATGATATTATCGCAAGAACACTATCCTGACATGCTGGCAGTATAGCTTTGCCAGTATGCTCAAAGCTCGGAAATTGTCCGATAAGATATGATCGTGGGGCATATAAACCGGTTTCAGATGGCATACCCGGTGGCATACTGTCTGGAAGGATAAATAAAAAAGCGCATGTTAAACAATAACATGCGCTTGTAATCTGGCGGTGAGGGGGGGATTCGAACCCCCGATACGTTGCCGTATACACACTTTCCAGGCGTGCTCCTTCAGCCACTCGGACACCTCACCAAATTGTCGTTCCTGTCTTGCTGGAACGGGCGCTAATTTAGGGAAATCATGACCTGAGGTCAACAAACTTTTTGAAAAAATCGCGCGTTTATTCAAACTTCAATCAATGTGTGGTTTTAGTAAGCGAAATCTGCTTTTTTTGCCACCGACCACGGATTTGTTATGCTGGTGGCCTTTGTAGATCATAACGATAAGTGCGAATAAATTTCGCACAACGCTTTTCGGGAGTCAGTATGGATATCATCTTTTATCACCCAACGTTCGATACCCAATGGTGGATTGAGGCACTGCGCAAAGCTATTCCTCAGGCAAGAGTCAGAGCATGGAAAAGCGGAGATAATGACTCTGCTGATTATGCTTTAGTCTGGCATCCTCCTGTTGAAATGCTGGCAGGGCGCGATCTTAAAGCGGTGTTCGCACTCGGGGCCGGTGTTGATTCTATTTTGAGCAAGCTACAGGCACACCCTGAAATGCTGAACCCTTCTGTTCCACTTTTTCGCCTGGAAGATACCGGTATGGGCGAGCAAATGCAGGAATATGCTGTCAGTCAGGTGCTGCATTGGTTTCGACGTTTTGACGATTATCGCATCCAGCAAAATAGTTCGCATTGGCAACCGCTGCCTGAATATCATCGGGAAGATTTTACCATCGGCATTTTGGGCGCAGGCGTACTGGGCAGTAAAGTTGCTCAGAGTCTGCAAACCTGGCGCTTTCCGCTGCGTTGCTGGAGTCGAACCCGTAAATCGTGGCCTGGCGTGCAAAGCTTTGCCGGACGGGAAGAACTGTCTGCATTTCTGAGCCAATGTCGGGTATTGATTAATTTGTTACCGAATACCCCTGAAACCGTCGGCATTATTAATCAACAATTACTCGAAAAATTACCGGATGGCGCGTATCTCCTCAACCTGGCGCGTGGTGTTCATGTTGTGGAAGATGACCTGCTCGCGGCGCTGGATAGCGGCAAAGTTAAAGGCGCAATGTTGGATGTTTTTAATCGTGAACCCTTACCGCCTGAAAGTCCGCTCTGGCAACATCCACGCGTGACGATAACACCACATGTCGCCGCGATTACCCGTCCCGCTGAAGCTGTGGAGTACATTTCTCGCACCATTGCCCAGCTCGAAAAAGGGGAGAGGGTCTGCGGGCAAGTCGACCGCGCACGCGGCTACTAATAAAGCATCAGGATTCCTGCTATCCTTGGCGGGAATTGAATACAGGAGAGAGTTATGTATCCCGTCGACCTTCATATGCATACCGTTGCCAGCACACATGCATATAGCACATTGAGTGATTACATTGCCCAGGCCAAACAAAAGGGCATTAAACTTTTTGCGATCACCGATCATGGCCCGGATATGGAAGATGCTCCGCATCACTGGCACTTCATTAACATGCGTATCTGGCCGCGAGTGGTTGATGGGGTAGGGATCCTGCGCGGCATCGAAGCTAACATTAAAAATGTTGATGGTGAAATTGATTGCAGCGGTAAAATGTTTGACTCGCTGGATCTGATTATTGCCGGTTTTCATGAGCCGGTTTTTGCACCACATGACAAAGCGACCAATACACAAGCGATGATCGCCACTATCGCCAGCGGCAATGTGCATATAATAAGCCATCCCGGAAATCCCAAATATGAAATAGATGTGAAAGCCGTTGCTGAAGCAGCCGCGAAACATCAGGTGGCGCTGGAAATCAATAATTCTTCATTTTTACACTCACGTAAGGGCAGTGAAGACAACTGTCGTGCGGTAGCCGCAGCGGTACGTGATGCTGGAGGTTGGGTGGCATTAGGCTCGGATTCTCACACCGCGTTTACCATGGGGGAATTTGAAGAGTGTCTTAAAATCCTCGACGCGGTAGATTTTCCGCCAGAGCGCATTTTGAATGTTTCGCCGCGCCGCTTACTGAACTTCCTTGAATCTCGCGGTATGGCACCGATTGCGGAATTTGCAGACCTTTAATTACTAGTAATGGAAATATATTAATGAACGAGTTTTCTATCCTCTGTCGTGTGCTGGGTTCGCTCTATTACCGCCAACCGCAAGATCCTTTACTGGTGCCGCTGTTTACCCTGATTCGTGAGGGGAAACTGGCTGCGAACTGGCCACTGGAGCAGGATGAGTTACTGACGCGTTTACAGAAAAGCTGTGATATGGCGCAAGTCTCTGCCGATTACAATGCGTTGTTTATCGGCGATGAATGTGCCGTGCCGCCATATCGTAGCGCATGGGTTGAGGATGCAACGGAAGCGGAAGTGCGCGCTTTTCTTTCCGAACGAGGGATGCCACTGGCGGATACGCCAGCCGATCACATCGGCACATTGCTGCTTGCGGCTTCCTGGCTGGAAGATCAGTCAACGGAAGATGAGAGCGAAGCACTGGAAACACTGTTCAGTGAGTATCTGTTACCCTGGTGTGGTGCGTTCCTCGGCAAAGTGGAGGCCCATGCAACCACGCCTTTCTGGCGCACCATGGCACCGCTAACCCGTGATGCCATTAGTGCAATGTGGGACGAGCTGGAAGAAGATTCTGAAGAGTAAATGTGATCATCGTCACTCATAACTGCAACAGATAATTTGTTGTTGCATAAAATGTGTGCTCGATCTCATTCATGGCCGCGTTTTCTGCTATCATGCGCGGCATGAACATACTTCTCTCTATTGCAATCACAACAGGCATTCTCTCCGGTATCTGGGGATGGGTGGCTGTTTCCCTGGGCTTACTAAGCTGGGCGGGCTTCCTGGGCTGTACGGCCTACTTTGCCTGCCCGCAAGGTGGGCTGAAAGGGCTGGCGATCTCCGCTGCAACCCTGCTTAGTGGCGTGGTGTGGGCGATGGTCATTATTTACGGTAGTGCACTGGCACCACATCTGGAAATTCTCGGTTATGTCATAACCGGTATTGTCGCGTTTCTGATGTGTATTCAGGCCAAACAGCTGCTGCTTTCATTTGTTCCGGGGACGTTTATAGGCGCATGCGCGACGTTTGCCGGGCAGGGTGACTGGAAACTGGTGTTACCTTCGCTGGCGCTTGGGCTGGTATTTGGTTACGCAATGAAAAACAGCGGCCTGTGGCTGGCGGCGCGTAGTGCAAAGACGGCTCACCGTGAGCAGGAAATCAAAAATAAAGCGTGAGGGGCACTCACGCTTTCGCTTAAACAGTAAAATGCCGGATGATAATTCCGGCTTTTTTATCTGTCAGGATTCCGGTGGAACCGACATATGGCGGTATTTCACCAGAATGTCGTTCTGCCGTTCTGCTTTGTTCTGCAAATCCCACAGACCACGGTCGATACCATCATTAATCAGGAAAATGACCCCTGTTTCGATAGCCGACATCAGACACAGCATAACGGGTTCGTTTGAGGTGTAACCCACTTCCCCTTCCAGCAAGCGCTGGTAGTCAATAAAGCGGAAAACCCCGGCCTGAACTTCATAGGAAAGTATCGTCTTACTGGTGTTCACCGAGGAGAGGATCTCACCGGTACTCACATTGACGACGCGCAGGTTCACGGCAATCTGATCGAGCTGGTATTGCGTGTCTGCACCGATCCCAAAATATCTTGCCCCAACACCGCCCGATTTAACGTTGCTTTCATAACCGATAATCGAACCTTCAACCATAATATTTGCCGCCGTTAAAGATTGCAGCGGGATTCGGTTATTAATGGCAACCGTGCCGTTTTCTTGTGCCGCACGAATAATCTTGCGCTCGTTAAGCAGGTTTTGTAAGCCCTGGCGCTCCAGCGGTATAAACCAGCGAGAATCTTTCAATGCCGTGACCAGCATTGCCGTGGCGCTTTGCGGAACAGCAGTGGAGAAGTTACTTGCCGGGTAGGGTTTAAATTGCCCGGTTTCGTCCTGAATGTTGTATACCGAAACAAAGATCTTACCCGTCGGCGCTGGCAGATGGGTCAAATCTTTGTAGCTCTGAGCTCGAGGCATTAATGTCGGTCTGGCGGCTTCTTTAGGCGGGGCGGTTAAGCATCCGCTCAGTAACATGACGGCAACCAAAAGAAATAAGCGCTGCATGATTATTTTCCTTATGAAGCTGGGGCTTAAAAATCGGTTGAGTTATTTTGTAAACCCGAAACCTGGATGGTCGAGGTTTGTCCGGTTTTACGATCTGTCACGTTCAACTGCAATTGACCATCGCGGTTAGCAATATCAACAATATAATCGTTGGTCACCATGCGGCCCGGTTTACCGGTATTAATATTCGACAGTAGCCCACCTAAAATTTGTGACTGGATGGCCTGAGTAAAGTTATCTAACGCTGAGGGTGTTTCAATACCAAAGTCATCGTTATAGCTCGGATCTTTATAAGAGTTTTGGGCCTGAGCGCTATTTAATAAAAAAGCGCCATTATTTGGGTTACCACCAAAGTTTGGATTACGGAACTGGAAAGTCATGGTTCCAGCCCAACTTAATGGCGAAATAAGCATGAGTAGAACTACTGCATGTTTGACACGCATTGCAGCCTCCGAACAATTTTTTATTTAGAATTCATCATGCGCCAAATCGCCCGTACTTAATAACGCCTGATTTATCTGGCGACGATTTAGTGCTTCTTCAGTTTGAATCAGTGCAAAGACGACAGTTTTCTCGAAGTCTCTTTTCAACGGAAATAAAAAAGTCTGGAAAATAACGTCCTGATTGACCGTTATAGTGATCCAGCTTCCCCATCGTGCACTGGGCCTTTCATTAATCGTTAAGTTACCCGTATAGTCACTTTCCCATTTATCACTAAAGGCTCGGTAAAAATCATGGCCAATAGATGAAACAGTATGGTCAGTTAACAATCCCGGGACTTCTACCTCAACGGCGTGAAGATTCCCTGCGGCGAACAGAAATTCTGCCGCCACAATCCAGCGTAAATAACGTTTCATGGCTTTATCGCCTGAGGTTATCGTTTGCCCAGGAAACCGCTTGTGTCCGGTTTTTTACGGCTATCTTCTTGAAAAGATTATAAAGATGCGTTTTAACCGTATTTTCGCTGATGAACAACGAACGAGCGATCTCGTTATTAGACGCGCCGATACGCAGCTTATTCAGGATCTCTTTTTCCCGATGAGTAAGGAGGGCTGATTCCGTGCTGTTATAACGATAGTTACCAGAATGTGTAATCAGGTAACTGGCAAGCTTTTGCGTAAAGTAGCATTCGCCGCGCAGGACGCCTTGCAACCCATTGACAACACGTTCTTGATCCTCCATGGCATAAAAAACGCCGTTGATATGAGGCCAGTTTTCAATGTCGCGGTACGGGTAATCTTCAGGCGTATTTAGCAACAATATTTTGATATTGTTGTTTTTCCTGCTCAAAGTATCCTGCCAATAATGGATAAGCTTTTTATCTGCTTCCATCATATCCAGAAGAATAATAGAGCCTGAAGATATATCGTCCAGAGAACGTTGAATATTATGTAATTTTCCTGTAATTGCCAGCGATTGTTTAAGGTGCTGCAAGAGAGCTGTCGCTTGCAAAGACGGTTTAGTGATCAACAATAATGTATGACCATGAATACTATGGACTTCATTAAACATGATGAAACCCCGCTTTTTTTATTGATCGCACACCTGACAGCTGCCTCTAAAATAGAAGCACCAGAAGTACTGACAGATGTTGCACTGCTGTGTGTAGTAATAAATCAGCCCTAAATGGGTAAAATATAAAACTAATGGATTACATCTGATTTCAATCTAGCCATTACAAATCTTAAATCAAGTGTTAAACATGTAACTAAATGTAACTCGTTATATTAAAATGTTAATCTTAAGGTTTTATTAAGTTTAGAAATGATAGAAAAGTTGTACATTTGGTTTTTATTGCACAATTTTAAAAAATCATACAAATGGTGATAACTTACTAATAATACATATAAAAAATATTTCGGTGTAGTCCTTTCGTCATGTAAAACGTTCTTGTTTTTTCTCCGCACCTCCGTGGACAATTTTTTACTGCAAAAAGACGAGGTTTGTCACGGCTTGTGCGCAAGACATATCGCAGCAATCAGCGACGGGCAAGAAAAATGACTGTCTGGTGATTTTTGATAGCGGAAAACGGAGATTTAAAAGAAAACAAAATATTTTTTGCGTAGATAACAGCGTATTTACGTGGGTTTTAATACTTTGGTATGAACAAAAAAAGAAAAATACAACGCGCGGGTGAGTTATTAAAAATATTTCCGCAGACATACTTTCCATCGTAACGCAGCGTTAACAAAATACAGGTTGCGTTAACAACCAAGTTGAAATGATTTAATTTCTTAAATGTACGACCAGGTCCAGGGTGACAACATGAAAAACAAATTGTTATTTATGATGTTAACAATACTGGGTGCGCCTGGGATTGCAGCCGCAGCAGGTTATGATTTAGCTAATTCAGAATATAACTTCGCGGTAAATGAATTGAGTAAGTCTTCATTTAATCAGGCAGCCATAATTGGTCAAGCTGGGACGAATAATAGTGCTCAGTTACGGCAGGGAGGCTCAAAACTTTTGGCGGTTGTTGCGCAAGAAGGTAGTAGCAACCGGGCAAAGATTGACCAGACAGGAGATTATAACCTTGCATATATTGATCAGGCGGGCAGTGCCAACGATGCCAGTATTTCGCAAGGTGCTTATGGTAATACTGCGATGATTATCCAGAAAGGTTCTGGTAATAAAGCAAATATTACACAGTATGGTACTCAAAAAACGGCAATTGTAGTGCAGAGACAGTCGCAAATGGCTATTCGCGTGACACAACGTTAATTTCCATTCGACTTTTAAATCAATCCGATGGGGGTTTTACATGAAACTTTTAAAAGTAGCAGCAATTGCAGCAATCGTATTCTCCGGTAGCGCTCTGGCAGGTGTTGTTCCTCAGTACGGCGGCGGCGGTAACCACGGTGGTGGCGGTAATAATAGCGGCCCAAATTCAGAGCTGAACATTTACCAGTACGGTGGCGGTAACTCTGCACTTGCTCTGCAAACTGATGCCCGTAACTCTGACTTGACTATTACCCAGCATGGCGGTGGTAATGGTGCAGATGTAGGTCAGGGCTCAGATGACAGCTCAATCGATCTGACCCAACGTGGCTTCGGTAACAGCGCCACTCTTGATCAGTGGAACGGCAAAAATTCTGAAATGACTGTTAAACAGTTCGGTGGTGGCAACGGTGCTGCAGTTGACCAGACTGCATCTAACTCCTCCGTCAACGTGACTCAGGTTGGCTTTGGTAACAACGCGACCGCTCATCAGTACTAATACATCATTTGTATTACAGAAACAGGGCGCAAGCCCTGTTTTTTTTCGGGAGAAGAATATGAATGCGTTATTACTCCTTGCGGCACTTTCCAGCCAGATAACCTTTAATACGACCCAGCAAGGGGATGTGTATACCATTATTCCTGAAGTCACTCTTACTCAATCTTGTCTGTGCAGAGTACAAATATTGTCCCTGCGCGAAGGCAGTTCAGGGCAAAGTCAGACGAAGCAAGAAAAGACCCTCTCATTGCCTGCTAATCAACCTATTGCTTTGACGAAGTTGAGTTTAAATATTTCCCCGGAAGATCGGGTGAAAATAGTTGTTACTGTTTCTGATGGACAGTCACTTCATTTATCACAACAATGGCCGCCCTCTTCAGAAAAGTCTTAATTTGTTGAAATATCGAGCATAAGATGAATCTGGAGAGAATGGTCTGCTGCGAATCAGCCAACCTGAAAGTATGGATAACACAACCCTCAAGGATGACTAATCATTGAGGAAATAGAATAAATGTTCAGACCTTTTTTAAACTCTCTTATGCTCGGCAGTTTGCTTTTTCCTTTTATTGCCATCGCAGGAAGCACCGCGCAAGGGGGGGGATCCATTTTTATGGCCAAATTGTGGAACCGGCATGTGACGTCAGCACCCAGTCATCACCCGTAGAAATGAACTGCCCACAGAATGGTTCTGTTCCGGGCAAAACCTATTCCAGCAAAGCGTTAATGAGCGGTAATGTTAAAAACGCGCAAATAGCCTCAGTAAAAGTGCAGTATCTTGATAAACAGAAAAAGCTGGCTGTAATGAACATCGAATATAACTAAGTTTCTGAACAACGCACGTTGCTGAGCAGAAAAATGCGATTTAACCAAAAAGCCTGCTGTACACTTAAGAAACAAGAAGGTGTAAGGAGGCGTTATGAAAACGCGTATTCATGTTGTGCAGGGTGATATTACCAAACTGGCCGTTGATGTGATTGTGAATGCGGCTAATCCGTCATTAATGGGAGGCGGCGGCGTCGATGGGGCCATTCATCGCTCAGCGGGTCCGGCCCTGCTGGATGCCTGTTTAAAAGTCAGGCAACAGCAGGGCGATTGCCCTACGGGGCATGCCGTTATTACGCTTGCAGGCGCTCTTCCCGCTAAAGCCGTAGTGCACACCGTCGGGCCAGTCTGGCGTGGTGGTGAACAAAACGAAGACCAGCTTTTGCAGGATGCCTATCTCAATAGCCTACGACTGGTGGCGGCAAACAGCTATACGTCAGTGGCTTTTCCTGCAATCAGTACTGGGGTTTATGGTTACCCTCGTGCGGCAGCGGCTGAAATCGCAGTTAAAACCGTTTCAGAATTTATTACCCGTCACGCTTTACCCGAACAGGTATACTTTGTCTGTTATGATGAAGAAAACGCCCACCTCTACGAAAGACTCCTTACCCAACAAGGAGATGAATGATTTGCCCCGGCTGGCGAGCGCGGTGCTGCCACTGTGTTCGCAACATCCCGGTCAGTGTGGTCTTTTCCCTCTGGAGAAAAGTCTGGATGCGTTTGCCGCCCGGTATCGTCTGGCCGAAATGGCAGAGCATACGCTGGATGTTCAGTATTACATCTGGCAGGACGATATGTCGGGTCGGTTACTGTTTTCCGCCCTGTTAGCCGCAGCAAAGCGTGGCGTTCGCGTCCGTTTGTTGCTGGACGACAACAATACGCCCGGACTTGACGACATTTTACGCTTGCTTGACAGCCATCCCCGCATTGAAGTCCGGCTTTTTAATCCTTTCTCGTTTCGCTTGCTGCGTCCGCTTGGTTATATCACCGACTTTTCCCGTCTCAATCGCCGTATGCACAATAAAAGTTTCACTGTCGATGGCGTGGTGACGCTGGTAGGGGGGCGAAATATTGGTGATGCCTATTTTGGGGCAGGGGAAGAGCCACTTTTTTCGGATTTAGATGTTATGGCAATAGGGCCCGTGGTAGAGGACGTTGCCGATGATTTCGCCCGCTACTGGTATTGCAAATCGGTTTCACCCTTACAGCAAGTGCTGGATGTCCCGGAAGGTGAAATGGCGGATCGCATCGAGTTACCCGCCTCCTGGCATAACGATGTTATGACGCATCGTTACTTACGCAAAATGGAATCCAGTCCGTTTATAAATCATCTGGTTGATGGAACGTTGCCGCTTATCTGGGCGAAAACACGTTTATTAAGTGATGATCCGGCGAAAGGGGAGGGCAAGGCAAAACGGCATTCACTGTTACCGCAGCGCCTGTTCGATATCATGGGCTCACCCAGTGAACGCATCGATATTATCTCTTCCTATTTTGTACCGACACGCGCAGGTGTGGCGCAACTCTTACGGATGGTGAGAAAAGGGGTAAAGATTGCGATCCTAACCAATTCTCTGGCCGCTAACGATGTTGCTGTCGTCCATGCCGGATACGCGCGCTGGCGCAAAAAATTGCTCCGCTATGGCGTGGAATTATATGAACTCAAGCCGACGCGTGAACAAAGTAGTACGTTACACGATCGCGGCATAACCGGTAATTCCGGAGCCAGCCTGCATGCTAAAACCTTTAGCATCGATGGTAAAACGGTGTTTATCGGCTCTTTCAATTTCGATCCGCGTTCAACATTGCTCAATACTGAAATGGGCTTCGTGATAGAGAGCGAAACGCTGGCACAGTTAATTGATAAACGCTTTATTCAGAGCCAGTATGATGCGGCCTGGCAGCTCCGTCTGGACAGGTGGGGACGGATCAACTGGGTTGATCGTCATGCAAAGAAAGAGATTATTCTCAAAAAAGAACCCGCCACCAGTTTCTGGAAGCGGGTTATGGTCAGACTGGCGTCGATATTGCCCGTGGAATGGTTATTGTAAATGTGGCTTAACGGGCTGGTGCTTTATCGTTCTCACGCTTAACAACCGGTTTACCAGAAAACAAAAACTTCAGTAACGGGATGCGTAAATGAATTTCATACAGAATTATCGCAATCCCTACTACGAATATCAGGCCACAGAGAAAACCAAGCCAGTTGGAGGTGATGTGCGGTGTAATGTATGCGCCGAAAAACAGCGTTAACGGGTGGTGAACCAGATAGATAAACAGCGATGCGTTAACAAAATAAGTCACCCGCGCTGACTGGAAGTTAAGCAAACGGTGGCCAAAGGAGAAGACCACATTCACCATCCACAGACCGAGGACCATGGTGATCACTGACTCGGTTTCGTACATCCAGGCATCGCCACTGCCATAGCGCTGGTTGAGTAAATAAGCGACAAACGCCAATGCTGCAGCGAGGGTACAGCCACGAGACGGCGTGGTAAACAAGGCTTTAAGATGAGGGAAAATGAAAGCCAGTGCGCCGAGGATAAAGAACGGTAAATAAAATAGCGTTTGCATGACAATAAAATTGAACATGCCATTACTCAGAATGGGCGGATACACAATAAAAATCGTTCTTCTTATTACCGCATAACCGATGCCGAGGCATAAAAAAATCACCGATAGTTTTACCATCGAGAATTTTTTATTCGTTTTATCAGAATTTTCTAAATTATTTCTGATGCGCTTAAATATCCATACGCACAGCGTCGTCATGACTACTAACACCAGTAAAAACCACAGGTGTGATATTAATTCCCAGGCCAACGTATTATATTTGTCATACAATGACAGCCCAGGCCAACTTTCCGCTTTTCCTTTGACATATTGCAGCATAATAAATTGCGGTAATGTCAGTAGGGGGATGGCTGTTAACATCGGGATACCTACACGTTCGACACGTACTTTCCACCATTTTTTCAAGGGATAGCGTAAAA
>ENA-OWOI01000257-OWOI01000257.1-gut-metagenome-genome-assembly--contig:-NODE-257-length-15998-cov-4.624333_pt1 | contig 15998 bp, 13 predicted proteins | sample MGYA00248258_ERZ651800 | MGnify/ENA primary metagenome ERZ651800 (study PRJEB26908, sample SAMEA4031704) | gut metagenome | biome: gut; feature: normal infant; material: stool | place: China | collected 2015...
TACCTTAACATCAATATCACACAGAATATACTATTATTATAGATATTCATTTTCACTTTTAATTTATATGTTATAACCTATTACATGTTATAATTAATATAAGAATTATAATATTTCTGAAAGGATTTTAACAATGGAAAAGGAAGAGTTGAAGGAAAATATCACACATGGTACTGTGAACTTTCCATTAGCCAATTATAAATGGAATTCAGATAAACAATTTATCGTTAACCTACACTGGCATGATGAAACCGAGTTAATTTTCTTCAAAAAAGGTTCATTTACTGTAACATCAAATATGAAGGAATATAAAATTACAGAACCTACATTTATGTTTATAAATTCTGGTGATATTCATTCAATTGTAAGTGATGGTGGATGTAATGAATCTGCTGTGGTATTTGATTTAAAAATGCTCAGCTTTGAATACTTTGATGCTATACAATACAAAATTATCAGACCTCTTATTGAAGGAAAAATTCAATTTCCACCTTTTATATTAGAAGATAATCCTATATGGAAACCTGTTAAAAAATTATATGAAAAGATTATTAAGGAATCGGATAATGATGAATTAAGTTCTTATATGAAGGTGAAATCATATTTATATCAGCTTATAGCATGCCTTTATGAAAATGACAGTTTTTTAAATGCTGATAACACAGAAGAAAGTGATACATATAAGCTGGAAAACATAAAAATAGTTCTTACTTTTATTCGTAAAAATTACAGTCAAAGAATTTCCTTAGACGAAATTGCAGGTCTTGTAGGCATGAACACGCAATACTTCTGTAGATATTTTAAAAAACTTATAGGAAAAACACTTACTGAATATATAAATGAAATCCGAATAGAAAAAGCTGCTGAGTGTCTTATAAAAACAGATACAAAAATTATAGATATAGCAATATGTTGTGGTTATGACAATATTGGATATTTTATTAAAAGATTTAAAGAGCAAAAAAATGTTTCTCCATCAGAGTATAGAAAAGATCATAGAAATCAAATTTAGAAAATAAATCTGACAAAAATTAATTAAGCTTTTGTCAGGTTTATTTTTTTATTGTATTTTATACTATTTCTTTGAAAATATAGATAAAAATAAGAAGTCAAAATAGTGTAACTTTTTATGCGGAATTATATAAGTAATTCTCCCATTAAAAATATATAATACAGTTATATTAAAAAGATAAGAAATACATTTTTTAATTTGTAGCTAACATATAAGATTTTAATTTAAACAGGAGGATTTTTTATGAAAAAACAATGGTGGCATGATAAAGTAGCTTATCAAATATATCCAAAAAGTTTTAATGATACAAATAATGATGGTATCGGTGATATTCGTGGAATTATAGAAAAATTAGACTATTTAAAAGAATTGGGCATAGATATAATCTGGATTTCACCTATGTACAAATCTCCATTCGTAGACCAAGGCTATGATATATCAGATTATTACAGTATTGCACCGGAATTTGGGACAATGGAAGACTTTGATGAATTGCTTGAAGAAGCTAAAAAGAGAGAAATGCATATTGTAATGGATCTTGTAATAAATCACTGTTCTGACAAACATGAATGGTTCCAAAAAGCATTGGCTGATCCTGATGGCGAATATGCTGATTATTTCTATTTTAGAGAAGGTAAAAATAGAAATCCCCCAAGCAATTACCGTTCTTACTTTGGTGGAAGTGCCTGGGAGCCAGTGCCTGGAACAAATAAATATTATCTACATGCATTTGCTAAGGAACAACCCGATCTTAATTGGGAAAATCCTAAAGTTAAAGACGAGTTATTCAAAATGATAAATTGGTGGCTTGATAAGGGGCTTGCTGGATTCCGTATTGATGCTATTATAAATATCAAAAAAGATTTAGACTTTCCAAGTTTTGAGCCAGATGGACCAGATGGACTTGCTAGCATAACAAAAATGGTTGAAGAAGTTGATGGTGTTGGTGAATTGCTTGAAGAAATGAAACGTAAAACCTTTGATAAATATGATGCCTTCACAGTTGCTGAAGTCTTCAATATGCATGAAGATGAGCTTCCTGAATTTATTGGTGATAATGGTCATTTCTCAACAATGTTTGATTTCTCTGCACATTGTGTTGCAGAAGGAGAACATGGATGGTATGACTCAAAACCTTTTGAATTCACTGCTTGGAGAAATGCCATCTTTGACTCTCAAATGAAATGTAAAAAAGTTGGCTTTTTAGCTAATATTATTGAGAACCATGATGAGCCAAGAGGTGCATCTCGTTATCTTCCAGACTATGCTTCAAATGATGCTGGAGTAAAGATGCTTGCAACTACAAATATCCTACTTAGAGGCTTACCATTTATATATCAAGGACAAGAAATAGGAATGAGAAATTGTCCTATGGACAGCTTTGATGAATATGATGATCTTGAATCAAAGAATCAATACCAAGTATCAATAGATGCAGGCTTAAGTAGTGAGGAAGCACTAAAAATATGTTGTGATCGTAGCAGAGATAATGCTAGGACTCCAATGCAATGGTCAGATAGTAAAAATGCTGGTTTCTCTGAGGGAACACCATGGATTAAAGTCAATCCAAACTATAAAGAAATCAATGTTGAATCACAAATAAATAATGAAGATTCAATACTTAAATATTATAGAAAATTAGTTGCTCTTAGAAAGTCTAAAGAATATAACGAAATATTCACTTATGGCGATTTTGAGCCAGCATATTTAGATAAGAATAAAATCTTTGCATTCTACAGAGAATTAGATAATATGAAGATTTTAGTTGCAGCTAATTTTGGTGAAACTGACACTACTTTAGAGTTAGAAAGAGACAATAATAAAATTTTATTATCTAACATGAATCCTAGATTATCAGCTGATCATGAACTTAACCTAAAATCATGTGAAGTAGTAATTCTTTTAATGAATAAATAACTTTAATATCAATTATTTAATAACGGCTAATAGTAATTTTCATAAAAATTTGATTCACTAATCTAAATTTTTATACAAAATGAAATATAGATTAGTGAATTACCCCTATATAATTAAATAAACTAACGCTATAAAATACCTTTACCATAAATTTTATAAATATATTTTAATTCATTAATCTATTTCTAAATTGAAATAGATTAATGAATTAGTACTTTACACGATAATTTAATATTAATTGAGTATATTAAAAAGAGAATAATAAAAGGAGTATAATAATATGAATCAAAAAGAAAGAATGTTAGCAGGTCTGCCATATAAGGCTTGGCTTGATGGCCTTAGTGAAGAAAGATTAGATTTAAGACTTAAAATTCATAAATTCAATTCATGTTCACCTGATAAAAAAGATGAAATGAAAGCAATGATTAAAGATATCGTAGGCAAATGTGGAAAAGATATATTTATCGAACCTCCATTTCATTGCGACTACGGAAAAAATATAGAAGTTGGCGAAAACTTTTATGCAAATTTCAATTGCGTAATACTTGATGTAGGCAAAGTTAAAATAGGTACTAATGTTATGTTTGCACCAAATGTATCTATTTATACAGCTGGCCATCCAATCCATCCTGAGTCAAGAAATTCTGGCTATGAGTATGGAATAGGCATAACAATTGGAGATAACGTATGGGTTGGAGGAAGTGTTGTTATAAATCCCGGCGTGCATATTGGTAATAATGTTGTTATAGGTTCTGGAAGTGTTGTTACTAAAGACATACCTGATAATGTAATTGCAGTAGGAAATCCATGTAGAATCATACGTGAAATAACAGAAGATGATAGAAAATATTACTTCAAAGATAGAGAATTTGATGTTAATGACTATTAATGTATTGCATTTTTCGATTATCAATAATTAATAATCAATTATAGTTTCAATTACCTTATGATCTCTTAAATTATATCAAAAATAAACTATAAATAACATATATAGTAATGATTAATAACATACTTGCTCATGAACATGAGACTGTCGCATTAAGAAATGTAATCACTATGAATATATTATTGAAATTTAAATGTTCAATAATCCATAGTATTATTTAATCTTTTGCAACAGTCTCTTGTATTTTTTATAATAAAAACTCGTTCTAATAATAGACCTATAGCAAGTTAAAATTAATGTTCTCTATGTTATAAATTAATATATTCTGTTGTTGATTAGTTAAAATTGTTATCATTTCTTAATATTTATTCAGTTATAAATTTATATGAAATAAAATGAATGAGGAGATATTTATTTATATAAAGGAGAAATCATAATGATAAAACGTACTAAGAAATTAATAACACTTATATTAACTACGACGATGCTTTTAACTGCAAGCATCTATTCTTTTGCAGCTGATAATGATGGCTGGACTGAAGCAAGCAAAACAACTGCTGCCGCAAATGGGGACTGGGATAAATGGTGCAAGGAATGGGAAAGTATAAAAAATAATCCTACTCAAATCTCCTTAACTCCCGGAAAAAACGAATCAGAATTAAATTTTGCATGGTATTCAAAGGAAAATGATGCTACACCGCATTTAAGATTCGGTAAAAGCATTAATTTAACAGACTCAGATGAAATCAATGTTTCTCATGAAGATGCTGTTGAAGGATTTATTTCTAATAAAGCTACAGTAAAAAATCTCCAAAGTGGGACAAACTACTATTACAGCTACGAAGTTGATGGTAAATGGCTTGCTCCAATAAAATACGAAACTAAAAATAGCAGCGATGGATTCTCTTTCATATTTGTAGGAGATCCTCAAATAGGATCATCAAGTGAAAATATTGCTACAGGTTCATCAGAAGAACTGGGCCAAGATAAAGCTACAAGAAATGATAGCTTTAACTGGAATAACACAATAAAAAAAGCTTTGGAAAAACAGCCAAATGCTAGCTTTATGCTTTCAGCTGGTGACCAAATTCAATCAAGAGATAAGAAAAATGCCTCTAAAACATATGATAAAAACGAAATTGAATATGCTGGTTACTTAAGCCCAAGCTTATTAAAATCACTTCCAGTTGCTACAGCAATAGGAAATCATGATGCTCCAAGCGGAAACTACTCTTTCCATTTCAATAATCCAAATGCTTCTGAATTAGGTTCTACTATGGCAGGCGGAGATTACTATTATTCATATGGTGATGCATTATTTATAATGCTAAACACTAATAATCTTAACATTGCTGAACATAAAAAATTAATAGAAAAAGCTATTAGCGAAAATAAAGATGCTAAATGGAGAATAGTTACTTTACACCAAGATATCTACGGTTCTGGTGAACATTCTAATGAACCAGAAATAGTAAACTTAAGATACAGCTTAATTCCAATTTTAGAAGATAATAATGTTGATGTTGTATTGACAGGACATGATCATACTTATTCAAGATCTTTCATCTTAAAAGGTGGATCTAAAAATGAATCTAAACTTATTACAGAAGATGAATTTGATGCATATATAGATGGAGAAACTCCTATTGATTCTAAATATAATGAATATTTAACAAGTATTGAAGATCCATCGGCTGTAACTAATAAATCTATAAATGTAACTAATCCCGATGGAATATTATACATGACTGCAAACTCTGGTTCTGGTAGCAAATACTATGATTTAGTTCAAACTCAACAATCATATATTGCTGCAAGATGGCAAGAAGATGTTCCAACATATTCTATAGTAGATATTACTGATAATACATTTACAATAAACACATATAGAACAGACAATGGTGAAAAAATAGACGATACATTTACAATTACCAAAACTAAATAGTAGTAAAAAGGGTGTCGTTACATGATTAATTATTAATCAAATACGGCACTCTTTTTATTTAATTAATTATTTGCATCTTAATTATAAAATTGGAGGGCTTTTAATGATTTCAAAATTATTTAATGATAAACATGCTAGCTTAAGACATGGGATAATTCTTTTACTTGGAATATGCTTTTTCATATTCTTATATTTCTTTAATCAAATTGATAAGGCTCAACTTATAAACAGGCAAAATACCAGTTTTGAGAAAGCAGTTGTTCAAGAAGTTATTGATGATAACTCTAGCGAATATGGCTCATCATCCGGAAAACAAAGAGTTAAACTTAAAATACTCAGTGGAGAACATCGTGGAAAGAATGTCTATGCTTCAAGCTTTAACGGGTATTTATATGGTGCTGATTGTAAAGAAAATATGAGAGTTATTGTTTCATTAAGTGTTTCTGGAGATGATTATGTTGCATCAGTTTATGGCTATGATAGATCGCCTATTATTTATGGATTTATAGGACTATTTTTACTTATACTTTGCATTATAGGCAGTAAGAAAGGGTTTAAATCTGCTATAGGTTTAGTCTTCACATTTATCTGCATAATATTTATGTTCATTCCAATGATATATAGAGGATACTCCCCTTTCCTATCAGCAGTTATTGTAGTAATCCTCGTAACCATTGTCTCTATGTATCTTATTGATGGAATAACAATAAAATCAGTAAGCGCTATGCTTGGTACTGTAATCGGAGTTATTATTGCTGGAATTTTTGCAGCTGGTTTTGGATATTTAGCCAAAATATCTGGCTATAATGTATCTGAAATCGAAGAACTGGTTTTTGTTGCAAATAACACTAATCTAAAAATTGGAGGCCTTCTATTTGCAGGTATATTAATTGCATCATTAGGTGCAGTAATGGATGTTAGCATGTCTGTAGCCTCTACAATTAATGAAATATATGATAAAAATCCTGATTTATCTAGTAAAGAGCTCTTTAAATCTGGAATAAATGTTGGTAAAGACATGATGGGAACAATGTAAAACACACTTATATTAGCATTTACAGGTGGCTCTATTAATACTCTTATTTTAAATTATTCCTACGATATGCAATATAACCAGATTATTAACATGTATTCAATTGGAATTGAAATAATGCAAGGTATCTCAGGAAGTATTGGTGTTATATTAACAGTCCCTTTAGTATCATTTATAACTTCCTTCTTATTAACTAATAGCAAATTAAAATCTGGTAAAATTTTAAATGTTTAGTCATTTTAAGAACTCTCCTGATAATTAATATAAAGTCAAAATAGTATAATTTTATACAACAAGATATGTAAAAACATGTAATTATAATTCAATATAATTTCCAAAATAAAAAACACATTTTGGAAGACTAATAAAAAAACAGAGGGAGGGATAAAATTGGTAGTTAAAATTATACATATAAAGGATTATATGTTAGTGTTGATTGTTCCTATAAATTTCATATCTTTCACTGATAAAATCAAAATAAAACATTAAATTTGTAACCTAGTCAGCATATCTTTAATCCTATCTGGTGAATCAATTACATGTAGATGTTATGTTTAAACTAAAGCTTATAAAAATGACATTTTAAAAAATAATTGTTGTGCATAGTAAAAGCCATATAAAAAGAAAGGAATTTCTATTTTATATGGCCTTAATTTTTTAAATTTATAAATATATATTGAAAATTGAGCTATACATGAAAAGTATATTATGGTTGTTGCTTTGCTATCTGTAGACTTTTAGACTGTTGATTTAATTTTGCAACATATATACTAAAAAGTAAACTATCATTTATTTGTTAACAATATGAATAACCTTATCAACAACATTTTCTACTGTAAATCCATATTGTTTAAACAATTCATTTGCATTTCCTGATGCTCCAAAGTGATCTAATGAAATGACTTCTCCATCAAGACCTACATATTTATGCCATCCAAATGAGCTTAAAGCTTCAACTGCTACTCTTGCACGAACTTTATTTGGCATAACACTTTCTTTATAAGCTTCATCTTGAGCATCAAATAATTCAAAGGATGGTATACTTATAACTCTTGCATCTATTCCTTTATCTGAGAGTTCATCAGCTGCCTTATAGATTAATTCAACTTCTGATCCTGATGCCATAAGAAGTACATCTGGAACTTCTTTCTTTGAATCTTTTAGAATATATCCACCTTTTAAAGCTTCTTTTCCGCTTTCTTTATATGAAGGTAGATTTTGTCTTGTTAATACTAATGATGTTGGAGTTTCCCCATTAGTTATAGCATAATACCAAGCTGCTGCAGTTTCTTTTGAATCTGCTGGTCTAAATACTGTCATGTTTGGCATACTTCTAAGTGCTGCCAATTGTTCTATAGGCTGATGAGTTGGACCATCTTCTCCAACCCCAATGCTATCATGTGTTAAGACATAAGTTACTGGAAGTTTCATTAATGCTGATAATCTCATAGCACCCTTCATATAATCACTGAATACGAAGAATGTTGCACAGAATACTTTAAGTCCGCCGTGAGCATACATACCATTAGCAATAGCTGCCATAGCATGTTCCCTAACTCCAAAATGAAGATTTCGTCCACTTCTATCTTCTGCAGAAAAATCGCCACCATCATTCATATATGTTTTATTAGATGGTGCTAAATCAGCTGATCCACCCATAAGATTAGGAATTATTTTAGCTAATCTATTAATCATAATTCCTGAAGATTGTCTTGTAGCCATAGGCTTGTCCTCAAAATTCCAGAAATCTTCACTATCAAGAGCTTCCTTATTAATTTCTCCACTCATCCATTTAACATATTCTGCTGCAAGCTCTGGATAATCTCCTGAGTATTGTCTAAATAACTCATCCCAGTTTTCTTCTTTCCATATACCTTCACCAATATACTTATCCATATTCTTGTATACTTCGTCTGGCACATAAAATGAAGGTTCTAATTTCCATCCTAAATTTTCTTTCAATGCTATAACATTTTCTGCTCCTAGTGGCTCACCATGGGCTGAAGCTTTTCCTTGCTTTGCAGGGCATCCAAACCCTATTACGTTTTTAACAATTATAATTGATGGTCTTGCCTTATCTCTCTTAGCTTCATCTATTGCATTAGAAACTGCATCAATATCATTTCCATCTTCAACTTTAAGTACTTGCCATCCATAACCTTCATATCTCTTAGATACATCTTCTCTAAAGGCTATATCTGTGTTTCCTTCAATTGAAATATTATTTGAATCATAAAGCACAATTAACTTTCCAAGTCCAAGTGTTCCTGCTAGTGATGATGCTTCTCCTGAAATACCTTCCATAAGACAGCCATCTCCGCATATTGCATAACTGTAGTGATCTACTATATTATAGCTTGACCTATTAAACTTTTCTGCAAGATAAGCTTCTGCTATAGCCATACCTACTGCATTACAGATGCCTTGTCCAAGTGGTCCTGTTGTAATTTCAACACCTTTAGTGTGACCATACTCTGGATGTCCCGCTGTAAGACTTCCTACTTGTCTGAAATTTTTAATATCATCAATAGTTATTCCATATCCAAATAAGTGCAATAATGAATATTCAAGCATCGAACCATGTCCTGCGGATAATATAAATCTATCTCTATTATCCCATTTAGGATTGTTTCCATTATGGTTCATTTTTGTCCATAATGTAAATGCCATTGTAGCTGCACCAAGTGGCAATCCTGGATGTCCAGATTGTGCCTTTTCAATAGCATCTGCTGAAAGTACTCTTATTGCATTAATACATAGTTTATCTAATTCTTTACTCATGTCTTACCTCACCTCTATATTATTAATTTTATATAAAAAGCCATAGTAATACTATGGCTTAAACCTAATTATTACTATACTCATATTATTTTCCTTTCTAATATAATTATAGCATTATTGTAGAATCATATGTTTTAAAAATTCTTTATTAATCTTATCTGTTCATAATATTTAAATTAAATTATTGTAAAATCATATGCTTTGGAACTCCATCTCTATATTCTATTTGAACTTCACCTTGAATAAGAGGAAGCAAATACTCTATCATTTCATTTTGAACTCCATTACATTCTTTATTAATCCAATTTAGCGGTACACTTTTTTCAACGTTAGCAACTTCAGATACTGGAACACTATCTAATCTAATTTCATAAGGAGTATTGCTTTTACGAATTATAGTAGACATCACACCTGTATTACCATCTACTGCACACTGGCATGCTTTCATACCTAAAAGTTTAGATTCATCAATATCAGTTCTGCTTAAAATATGAGCACTGCATCTTTGCATTAAATTTAGCTCTATTGATCGTACCTTACAGCCTATCTCTTTTCTTACAAAGTTCGCTAATACAGTAGCTGCACCTGATATATATTTATGTCCAAATGAATCTTTCATATCACTTTGAACTTCTTCTGATATATATCTTCCATTTTTGTCCTTGAGTCCTTCACTTATTGCGACTATTACCTTTGATTTGCTTTTTAATTCTTTTTTTACATCTTGAATAAAACCTTCAATACTAAACTCAGTTTCACATAAATATATTAAGTTTGGACCATTTCCACCTGCAAACTTACTTAAAGCTGCTGCTGATGTAAGCCACCCAACATCTCTTCCCATCACTTCCACGATAGTAACTGATTTATTATCATATACATTTACATCTCGCTCTATTTCAGCAAAAGTGGTGGCAATATATTTTGCAGCTGATCCAAAACCCGGACAGTGATCAATTTTTGCTAAATCATTATCTATTGTTTTTGGTGCACCCACAACCTTAATATCATCTATTTTATTTAATTTACAATATTGAGATATTCTATTTACTGTATCCATGGAGTCATTTCCTCCTATATATATAAAATATCCAATATTATATTTTCTAAAAATATCAATAATATTTTTAAGCTTTTCCTCATCCTCTTTTCTATTTCCAAGTTTGTATCTACATGATCCAAGTGCAGAAGATGGTGTGTTACAAAGAATATTCATAGATTCAGTATTTTTAACTTTTTCTTCAATGTCCATAAAGTTCTCTTTAAATACTCCTTCTATTCCATTAATAGCTCCATAGATTGTTCCTATCATATCCTTTTTTGTATATGCATAAGCTATAATCCCAGCTAACGTTGAATTTATTGCAGCTGTTGGGCCTCCAGATTGCGCTACCAAAAGATTCTTCATCCTACATCCATCCTTTCTGCAAATTTTATATATCATTTGCCATTAACTATTTCAACAAGTTCCCTTGCATGATTAGTTAATGTTTCAAAATTACCTTCATTAATCATATTTTTATTTGTTAAATAATTACTGATTCCAGCGCCTACAAATCCTAAATTTAAGAAATCCCTTAAATTTTCTGGAGTAACTCCTGCAGTTGCTATAAACTTAACATTATTAATAGGTCCTAATATATCTTTAATATATTTAAATCCTAATGTAGCGGCTGGAAATAATTTTACAAAGTCTGCCCCAGCATTATGTGCAGATAAAATTTCTGTTGGTGTCATGGCACCTGGAATAGTAACTAAATCTAATTCATTAGCTATTCTTACTATTTCAGTATCTGCATTAGGAGACAAAATATATTCAGCTCCTGCATTTTTTGCTGCAAAAACTTGTGATGGTTTAACTACTGTTCCTGCTCCAACTTTAACTTTGTCATTAAATTTAGAGACTATAGCGCTAATAGCTTCTGATGTCTTTTCAATACATTTTTCGTCATTTTGATCAAATGTAACTTCAACTAATTTAACACCGCCAGCATATAAAGCATCTACTAATTGAAGTAATTTTTCTCCATAAATTCCTCTACAAATTGCTATTATTTTATTTTCTTCAATAAATTTAATTATATCTTTTTTCATTTCATAACCCTCCAAACAATTTAAAATTTATTATAATATCCTATTTAGCAGCCTCTTCTAGCTTAGGTCTCAATAAGCCTAAAATTATTCCAGTAACACAAGAACCAACAATAATTGCAACGATGAACCAAATTTTATGCTCAACAACGGGTAGAACTATAAAACCTCCATGTGGAACATAACATTTTACTTTTCCAATAGCACCAATGATGCAACCTACTGCTGTTCCAATCATTGTTGAAGGAAGAACATGTTTTATATCAGAAACTACGAATGGAATAGCTCCTTCAGTAATTCCAATACAGCCCATAATACCTGCTGCCGCTGCAGTATTTCTATCTCCTTCATTAAATTTATTCTTGAAGAAACGAGTTGCTAAAAAGATTCCTATAGGAGGAACTGCTACTGCAATTCTAAACATACCGTTTGGCTCATATATTCCTTCATTCATTAAAGCTAAAGTAAACATTGATACAGATTTTGTTACAGGGCCACCCATATCAACTTCTCCAAATAATCCAATAAATACTGCAAGTAAAACTGCACTAGCACCATTTAAGCTTCCCATTATACTTGTAATGGCTCCCATAAAGAGAGATATTGGTTTAGCAATTACATAAATATAAAATATACCAAGTACAAATACTGAAACACTGGGAATTATTAAGATTGGCAAAATTGTTTTAATTTGTTTATTAACTTTCCAACCTTTCATCCATTTTACTAGATATCCAGCAGCAACACCTAATACCATTGCACCTAGAAATCCTGATTTTACCTCAACATCGTTTATAGTGACTGAGTTATTTGCTACATAACCTAATATCATACCAGGCGCTAATCCTGGCTTACCAGCAATAGAATATGCAATATAACCTCCCAAAACAGGAATCATCATTGCAAAAGCAGCTTTACCTAGAAGATTAATTTGTTGCATAAAAGGATTTGTTATAGTTACGCCAGTTGGAGTTTTTTCTCCAGTAGCTAAAGATACTGCTAACATAATACCTCCAGCTACAACAACTGGCATCATAAAAGATACACCACTTAGAAATGACTTCTGAATTTCTTTTAGATATTTTTTAACTTCCATTGTTTTCATCTCCTTTTCTACTATTGTTTATCTAAACGTTTTCTACTGTTTGTCTAAAAATTCTCTGCTATTTACATTCAAGCTTTTTACTGTGTGTCTAAAATTTTTTTCTATTTGTCTACAAGCTTAATTGCTTCATCTACAACTCTTTCTGGATGAGAGATAGTTTCATTAACATCTGCATTAAAAATTGTTTTTTCTTCAAAACGTTCCTCACCTTCTATAAGTACTGCAACTGCTAATATTACAACATCTGCTTCATCTACTTCTTCTTGCGATAATTCATTTTCAATTCCTATACTTCCTTGAGTTTCAATTTTTACGTCATAACCTCTTCTTCTACATTCTTTTTCTAATGCCTCCTGAGCCATATAAGTATGTGCGATTCCTGTTGGACATGCCGTAACTCCTACAATTTTCATATTAATTCCTCCTTAAATTTCTTTTTTTATATTTTCTTCTATTTCCATTAATAATTTAAAAATTTCATTGTCATCTTCTACTAATAAATTGTTTCTAAAATCATCATTCATAAGTTTTCTACTAATTTGAGCTAATATCTTTAAATGAAGTGTTTGTTTTTTACTTTCAGGGACTCCTAATAAAAATATTAGTCTAACTGGTCCATTGCCTTCTTCATCCCATAAAATAGGATCTTTACTTCTCATAAATGCAATAAATGCTTCATTAACAGCTTCAGATTTTCCATGTGGAATACTCACTCCATATCCTATTGATGTTGAAAACTCCTTTTCTCTAGTTTCTACTGCCTCAATATATTTGTCTAAATCAGTGATATATCCCAGATCATAAGATTTTTTTCCTAAAAATCTAATAATATCTTCTTTGTTTTTCAATTCTGAATCTAGTACAATTAACTCTTTATTGATCATCTCCAATGCCTCCTAACTGTCTGAATATCTCTTCTTCGTTTTTTCCTATTAATAAATGACTGATTTTTTCCTTGGTCTCCACAATATGATATACCTCTGATAACATATTTTTCACTTTTTTCATATCTTTAATTGAAATACATATTAAAATAATAGTGTTTACATACTTGTTATCCCAGCGAATAAAATTCTTTAAAGTCATAATTCCTAATTTGCTCTCTTTAACAGTTTCAGGGGATGCATGTGGTATTGCTGCACCTGATGCTAAGGATGTGGTTCCAATTTTTTCTCTTTCCAAAATAGATTCCTTAAAACCATCATTTGTCCACTTCTTTTCTTCCATAACTTTTATAAATTCAGATAAGCACTCTTCTTTAGTATGATAGTCACGTTCTGTAAAAATGAGATCCTTATCAATAATCTCTGATATATATTTAAAATTGTACTTTTCTGTTTCAGGCTCTAAAGTATTCTCTCTATAGAATATATCTGCATAAAACTTAGATATATTTTTCAAATCAGAGTTAGTTACTAAAGGTGAAACATATATTACTGGTTTCTTGCTTATATCTAATTGAACTGATGAAATTATAAGATCCACATTATCAATATCATTTTCATAAATTTTACGTATAGGAACAACTTCCACAATATCCTGTGATGGTAAAAATCTTTTTATTTTATTAGCAATTAATTCTGATGAGCCTATGCCTGTAGGACACACAATTAGGATTTTCTTAACCTGTATTTTTCTATCAATTGCTGCTTGGAAGTGTACCATAATAAATCCCACTTCATCTTCTGTAAGAGTTATTCCTAATTCCTTCTCTGCTATAGACATTGCATACCATGTTGAACTAAAAGTTACTGAATATTGGATTTTTATCTCACTTAATAATGGATTTTCTATTCGCATTCCCATCTTCAATCTATATTCCATTGGGATTAAGTGAAACATGATACCATCGAATAATTTTTGATCTTTTGTAAGATCCACATGCATTATAGTACTCATTTCATTTATTATGTCAGCTACGATTTTTTTGTATTTTTTTGTTTTAACTTTATTTTTTAGCTGAGACTTTAAACCATGTGCTATAAGCTGTCTATTTAAATAATCTATATCGCTTTCACTAAAACTAATATTTAACTCTCTAGCAATAACTTCTAATATATTTTTGGCAATTGGATACGTATCTAAAGCTTTTATTTCTTCAAAAACGAAATTTCTCTCAAAATACATATGATTTCCATTTGCAATTCTATATATAAGTACTAGTAAAGTTACAATCAAAGATTTAAAATAATGATCTGATATAGATATATTTAAAGTATCTTCAATTTCATTAACTATTTTAAATGACATTTCTACAATTTTAATTGGGTATACTTTTGGTAATACTTGTGGTGCAACTTTAAAGAAATCCTCCACTGTTAGAACTTTTCTTTCTTCTAAAAGTAAATTTGTAAAGACTTTTAATGAGTGTTGCTTCTGAAATTCTGTTCCAATAATTCTGGTTCCTTTTTTATCTGATTGTATTGAAACAGTTTCCTCATTTAAGTAAGAACTAATCACATCCATATCTTTGATTATAGAGGTTTTACTTACTAAAAAATGCTCTGATAATTTCTGATATGATATGGTTTTCTCCTCAACCAATAGAAGTCTTGCTATTTCTAGCTGTCTTTCTTTCGTTGTAATAGCTTGTTCCTTTTCATTGCTCAAGTTTAAGGATTGTAGTAATTGGATTTTTTCTTCTAGGCTGCCTACTAATTTAATTCCTTGACTTGGTTTTCTATCAATCTTCACATTAAATTGATTAATATAGACATTAATTGTATTAATATCGCTATATAAAGTTCTTGGAGAAACATTTAAAATACTAGAATAGTAATTCATGGATTTATAATCATCTTCATTGAACATAATTTTTATTAAATCTTTATTTCTAGTAGTTAAGTTTACCATAATTTTTTCCTCCTTTATATAGAAAAAGAAAAGCTTTTCTTTATGCTTTTATAATATCATTATTTCTTTTTTTAATATATTACATCTTATTTCTACAACAATCTTGCAATTTATATAATATTTTATATATAATATTTTACATTAATTTATAATATTTTCGATAATTAGTAAGCTATATTTTTTGAATAATATTCATTGACAATAATTCATTCGAGATATATACTAAGCTTAGATAGTAAAATCTTCTATATTTAGAAAGAATTGTTAACATGAGAATATCAAAAGATCCAGAAGTAAGAAAGCGGGACATGATAGATACAGCTATGAAAGTATTCTCTCAAAAAGGATATGAAGCTACTTCAATGACTGACATCG
>ENA-OWOI01000265-OWOI01000265.1-gut-metagenome-genome-assembly--contig:-NODE-265-length-15532-cov-5.425493_pt1 | contig 15532 bp, 8 predicted proteins | sample MGYA00248258_ERZ651800 | MGnify/ENA primary metagenome ERZ651800 (study PRJEB26908, sample SAMEA4031704) | gut metagenome | biome: gut; feature: normal infant; material: stool | place: China | collected 2015 ...
GATAGGACGTCCTACAGATGCAACAATAGATAAGGAAATGGGGGCTAGTGCTGTTCTTGTTAATACGGCTATTGCTACGAGTTCGGACCCAGTAGGCATGGCAGAGGCTTTTTATCATGCTGTAGAGGCTGGTCGTAAGGCATATCTTGCAAAATGTGCACCTAAGAAGTCTGTAGGTAGTGCATCTTCACCATTAACTGGTTTCTTGCGAAAGTAGGGTGATGATATGTCATTTATAGATGTACTTTCAAGCGTTTACGACGAAGATATAGCTGAAACATTAGAGGCTATAACTGATGATGAAATACTTTCAACACTCTCTAAATCAGTACTAACTATTGAGGATGCACTTATTCTATTATCACCTCAAGCCCTGCTGTATTTAGAAGATATGGCGCAGATAGCTCATAAGCGGACGGTACAGCAATTTGGTTATACCATACAACTGTTCACGCCTATGTACATTTCAAACTATTGCGACAATGGTTGTGTTTATTGTGGATATAGTCATCATAGTGGAATTGCCCGTGAAAAGCTAAGTTTAGAAGATATTGAGCTTGAGGCGAAAGCAATCGCTGAAACGGGATTAGAGCAAGTTTTAGTGTTAACTGGTGAATCTAAATCTTGTAGTCCACCGTCATATATACAAGCTGCCGTAGAAAAATTGGTTCCTATTTTTAGTAGCGTTAGTGTCGAGGTGTATTCGCTTACGCTAGAGGAATATAAAGGATTAGTCACAGTTGGAGCGGATGGAATGACGATGTTCCAAGAGACATATAATCCGACGTTGTATGCGCAATTACATCCATTTGGGCCTAAGAGTGATTTTGCAAAGCGGATTGATACGCCTGAGTTGGCTTGTCAGGCTGGATTTAGAGTGGTCAATATTGGTGCTTTAATGGGTCTTGATGAATGGCGTCGAGAGGCATACAAGACGATGTTACATCTCAATTACCTTATGCAACATTATCCAGATGTAGAATTATCTGTTTCCGTTCCAAGAATTCGACCTTGTGCAGTAGGTTATTCTCCAAAATATCCTGTAGATGATACGGCATTGGTTCAATATATTTTGGCTTTGCGTCTTTTGTTCCCCCGTGTGGGAATTACGCTTTCCTCTCGTGAAAGCAAGTATATGCGTGATAATCTGGTGAGACTTGGGATTACAAAACTTTCTGCTGGCGTAACAACCTCTGTAGGGGGACATACAAAACAAGATGATTCTAGCCAATTTACAATTAGTGATAATCGCAGCGTAAGTGAAATGGCTGCAATGCTCGAAAATAATGGATACCAACCTATTTATAAAGATTGGCAGGCACTATGAGGAGATATGTGTATGGCTCATATGAATAACGAATTTGAAACGGCTATATCTCACTTCTATAGTTCTGAGGAGTTTCGTAAATTGCAGAGTTCAGTAGTAGGCGTTTTAGGTGCTGGCGGATTGGGATCCAATTGTGCGGTTAATCTTGTCCGTAGCGGTATTCGAAATCTAATTATTGCAGATTATGACATTGTAGAGCTAAGTAATTTAAATCGGCAATACTATTTTTCGAGTCATGTGGGGCAGTATAAGGTAGAGGCTTTACAAGATGTGTTAACTGCCATTAATTCAAATGTTATCGTTACGGTTTATAAGGATAAATTGACAATCGAGAATATACCTGAAATCTATAAAAAAGCCGATATTTTGATAGAAGCCTTTGATACTGTAGAAGCTAAATCTATGTTTTTAGAGGCTACAATTTCAGTATATATACCTAAAATCATGGTATCCGGATTAGCTGGAATCGGTAATTCCGATGCGTTACGAACTAAAAAGCTAGGTAAAAATTTGTATATTGTTGGTGACGAGCATTCCGGTGTAGACAATGCGTATCCTTATGCGCCACGTGTAGCTATTGCTGCTGCAAAACAGGCGGATCTAGCGTTATCACTTTTACTAGAGAAGACCATGTCTAATGAGGTGAAATAGGTGAATCGAAAAGACAAACTAACAGAGGTAATGAATGCTTGCCCTATTTATGGAATTACGGGCGGTACTCGAGATGTGGTTCCGCTTGTGAAAGATATGCTAAGCGCAGGGATACGAATTATTCAATATCGTGAAAAGGGAAAAACACCTATTCTGCGATATCAGGAGGCTATGATTTTGAGACGATTGACCTCTAATTATCATGCTCTATTAATTATTGATGATTATGTTGATCTTGCGCTGGCTGTACATGCTGATGGTGTTCATATTGGGCAAGCTGATTTGCCGCCCAATACGGTAAGACGAATTGTAGGGCCTAATATGTTGATTGGCTGGTCAACCCATAGTATATCTGACCTAAAAGTGGCAAACAGATATACAGGTGTTATTGATTATATTGGGGTAGGGCCTATTTTTTCTACACAAACAAAACCCAATGCTAATCCTGTAGGCATTTCTTATATATATTGGGCAAAGCAGTTTAGTAAGGCTCCCATTGTTGCTATTGGGGGCATTAAAACCACAAATGCTGATACCGTTTGGCAAGCGCATCCCGATTTTATTTGTGCCGTTTCTGAAATAACAGAATCGGATAATATACAAAATACTATTTATGAGCTCATGATGGGATATAGTAGGGTCAGATAAAAATGAGTATACATACAAACCACAAGATTTTAATCTTGTGGTTTTTGTATTTATAAAATAATTTTGTATATATGATAAAAATCCTTGCTAAGGTATAGGTTTATTTAGTATAATCGTATCATTAAATTCAATATTCTATAGAATTTATAAAATAGATGAAGATGGAGAGGTAATAGTATATGTCTCATTATGTAGATTTAAATAGTGATTTAGGCGAAAGTTTTGGCAATTATACATTAGGCATGGATAGTGAAGTATTAAATCACGTAACGAGTGCTAATATTGCTTGTGGTTGGCACGCTGGAGATCCTCTTATTATGGATGCGACTGTCCGCATATGTAAAGAAAAGGGCGTAGCCGTAGGGGCACATCCTGGTTATCCAGATTTGATGGGATTTGGTCGTCGTGCGATGGGAGTAAATCCTGCTGAGGCAAAAGCCTATATGATATACCAACTGGGCGCACTACAAGCTTTTTGTGATAGCAATGACCTTATTTTACAGCATATGAAGTTACACGGTGCCTTTTACAATACAGCTTGTGTTACGCCTGTAATAGCTGATGCAATTTTAGATGGTTTACAAGCAGTAAATCCCAAAATTGCGGCTATGGTATTGAGCGGTAGCTATATTGCTCAAGAGGCACAGCGACGAGGTATTCCTGTTATACAGGAGGTGTTTGCCGATCGTGGCTACACAGAGGAGGGAACATTGGTTCCTCGTACAGAAGTAGGTGCTTTCATCAAAGACCCACAAGAGGCTTTAGACCGAGTTCTCATGATGGTTACAAAGGGTAAGGTTGTTACTAATACGGGGAAGACCATTGATATTGTGGCTGACTCCATATGTGTTCATGGAGATAATCCTGAAGCGATAGCTTTCACAAAGTATATTCGGGAAGGGCTATCAAAAGCTGGTATAACGGTGGCGAATTTTCAACACCGATAACACTATTAAGAACATTAAAATAAATGCTTAATTAATACTAACAGAAAATACGAATATAAGTATTAAAAGCAAGTATGAGCTTTAAGCAATAAGTATGACATAGATTAATTATTATTTTGGAGGTTCCTATGAAACCAATTACAGGTAAAGCGAGTTTCTCTGTCCTATTAGGGGCAGCTTTCTTAATGGCCACGTCTTCCATTGGACCAGGCTTTATGTTACAAACGGCAGCATTTACAAATGAGTTGAAAGCAGACTTTGCATTTGCTATCGTCGTATCCGTTATTTTCTCTATTATTGCACAGCTTAATGTGTGGACAATTATTGGTGTATCCCAAATGCGCGGTCAAGATATTGCGAATAAGGTATTACCAGGCCTTGGGTATATAGTGGCATTTTTAATTTCCCTTGGTGGATTAGCCTTTAATATCGGTAATATTGGTGGTGCTTCTATGGGCCTCAATATTATATTTGGTATCGACACAACAACAGCAGCCGCTATTAGTGGTATTTTGGGCATCTTACTATTTACATCTAAGAAGATGGGTGGTGTTCTAGATAATACGGCTAAAGTACTCGGTACGGTTATGCTCGTCCTCATTGCTTATGTAGCATTTTCAACGAATCCCCCGGTAGGGACAGCAGTGACTCATGCGATAGTACCTACGAATTATCCGTGGCTTGCTACGATAACTCTTATTGGAGGGACCGTAGGTGGATATATAACATTCTCTGGTGGGCACCGCCTTATTGATGCTGGTATTACAGGTCAAGAACATTTAAAGGATGTACGTCGTGCAGCGATTATGGGCATGTCTGTTGATGCGCTAGTTCGTATATTATTATTCTTAGCTGTTCTTGGTGTGGTATCTATGGGATTTGTACTAGATGCTAAGGATCCAGCTGGTTCTGCTTTTCTTTTAGGAGCTGGTGAAATCGGGCATAAATTATTCGGTATAGTGTTCTTCTGTGCCGCATTGACCTCTGTAGTAGGGGCTGCCTACACATCAGTATCCTTCTTAAAAACATTGTTTAAGGTGGTAGAACGAAATGAAAAATTGACTATTATGGCATTTATCTTTATTTCCACATGTATCCTGATTTTTATTGGTAAACCAGCATCTCTATTGATTTTAGCCGGTTCTGTAAATGGTTTGATCTTGCCTGTTACGTTGGCAGTTATGCTTGTCGCAACTCATAAGTCTGAAATCGTAGGAACATATAAACACAATAAACTTTTATATTATACAGGGTGGATTGTAGTGCTCGTAACATCTTACATTGGTGTTACATCTTTAAAGGGCATTGCTAAGTTACTAGGTTAATTAATTATCTGTGAAAGCACCATTACGTTCGTCTTGAATGTGATGGTCCTTTCTAGTTATAGCAGGAGGTACATATGAAACCTACAATTTCACCTGTAGGGGATTGCGCTATCTCTATTGATTTTGGTCAAGCAATAGATCCAAAGATTAATCGACAAATCCGACAAGTTATAGAGCAGATTAAACTCTTACAGCTAGATGGAATTATTGAACTAGTTCCTACATACTGTGCATTGCTTGTTCAATATAATGCAATGGTATATACGTATTCCGACATTTGTAGAACTATTAATCCTATATTACAAGAATCGGTAACAGACAGCGGAAATGAACGTGTTACGATTGTTGAAATCCCGACCATATACGGTGGCGAGTATGGTCCAGATCTAGGCTTTGTAGCCTCTCACAATCATATAAGTGAAGCTGAGGTTGTATCCATTCATAGTGGTACTGATTATTTGGTTTATATGTTAGGTTTTATTCCTGGTTTTACTTACTTAGGTGGAATGGATCCTCGCATTGCAACTCCGCGGTTGTCTTCGCCAAGAACTTTGATTCCTGCCGGGTCTGTAGGTATTGCAGGAGAACAGACTGGCACATATCCATCAGATTCTCCAGGGGGATGGCAGATCATTGGGCGCACACCTGTGACTATGTATGATATGTCTAAAAAACAAGCTGCATTATTAAGAGCAGGGGACTACGTTCGTTATGTGCCCATCGATGATACTGAATTTTATCGCATTAAATCTTTAGGTTCAGCTTATGTTCCTGTTGTACATGAAGTAGAGGTAGGTGATTTGCGTGGCTTTAAATAGTTTTAAGAAAGCTTCAATCCACGTAGATGGACCAGGAATGTATACAACGATTCAAGATGCAGGACGAGTCGGCTATCAACAATATGGTATGCCTGTAGCGGGGCCTATGGATAGTGAAAGCTATCTATTGGGGCAGGCTTTAGTAGGAAACAAGGAGCCTTTAGGTGCTTTAGAATGCACCGTGCTACCGCCTACACTAACGGTTCAAGGTACATGTATTGTTGCTTTTACAGGGGCTGATATGCACCCCACTATTAATAATATAGTCGTGCCTCGATACATACCTTTTATATGTCATGAAGGAGATATTATTTCTGGTAGTTTTAGCCAATGTGGCGTGCGTATGTATATTGCTTTCTCAGGCGGTATTGATGTTCCTGCTATTAACGGTAGCGTATCGACTCATACAAAGGCTAAGATAGGTGGTCTTGAGGGGAGACCGTTACAAGCAGGTGATCAGTTTGGCATTAAAGCATTTACTAGAGACGAAGTGAATGTGTGCGACTTCTATGATGGTCATAACTTATTCAATATCACCTTATATAACCGCGGCGGCCGTGAGTGTCACGAACCTTTGCGTGTTGTTCTCGGAAATCAAGCAAAGTATTTTACAGAGAAAGGGATTAAGACCTTTGGGAGTAAAATATATACATTGACTGTACAATGTGATCGCATGGGCTTTCGCTTGGATGGCCCTGTTATAGAGCATATAGATGGTGCGGATATTATCTCCGATGGCGCTGTATTTGGTTCTATCCAAGTTCCTTCTGATGGAAACCCTATAGTGCTCATGGCAGATCGGCAAACAACAGGTGGCTATACAAAGATTGGTACTGTGATTACGGCAGATTTACCTAGGTTAAGCCAATTACCAGTGGGGGATGGAATTCATTTTGATATCGTATCTGTCGAAGAAGCACAAGCGATATATCGTACATATATGAAACGCTTACATAAGCGCATACAATTAGCACACGAACAAAGTGTATATGCCTTTAATGTAACTTAATTGGTTTTCCCTATTTAATTATATAAACTAGCAATAAAGCTATCTTGTAGATTGTTATTTCTATGAGATAGCTTTTTATTATGTAATATAAGATGAACTCGATTAAATGTTGATAAAAATTGAAGCATAATAATCTAAAAGCAATACATGATACGTTAAATGCTGTATAACAAGATAATAGTGATCTATAAGAGGCTCAACTTAATCGATAATAATCTGAGCATATTTTTTTTGAAAGGTGTAGTAACTTAATCACTGATTAAGGGAGGATACATAAAGTTTTATAAAAATTTAATGAATTAATTATGTCTATAGTGATGACATGTAAATAAGTCCATAATATCTAGTTAAACACAAGTTTTTTTAGTACATATAATCTCATAAACGAAATTTAAATAATTGATTATGAGTTTATATTCATTTTATCTCTTCAGTATGGTATAAAATAATCCTGTATTTTATATGATTATGTGATATGAATCACTATAAAGCCCATTACTACGCTATTTTTGTGATACTTATAATTATGAAGAATAAATGAAAATGCTTGATAGTGTATTAAAGGTTTTGATATACTTAACATATTGAAAATATTGAAATTCTCATATGATTTACCATATGAAGAAGCATAGAGGGAGCATTAATATAGTTTATAGGAGAAAATATGAATAAGATTTTCAAAGTGGTTTGGAGCAAATCAAAAAATTGTTACGTAGTAGTATCTGAGTTCGCTAAGAATAATAGTGGTAAAAAGAAAATTGTTGTAGCAGCAATCTTGGCTGCATTAGCAATGACTAATGCTAGCATCTCTATGGCGTCAAATGATGTGCCTGCTGGCTTACCTGCTTCAGCAGTAGGGTTGGGGCCAAGTGCTTCTGTTAAGGGAGATAAAGCTGTAGGTTTTGGTTATAAAGCATCTGCAGCTGGCGGAAATTCTGTCGTTATTGGTTCTAACGCTAGTGTTGATGCTAGTAGTCCACAAGGGATTGCTATTGGTGGCGGTAACCAGACTAATGAAGGTGCAAGAGTAATTGGGGAGCAAGCAATCGCCATTGGGGGAAATACATTAGCCAAAGGCCACTCTTCTATTGTTATTGGTGGCGATGATGTAGTTAAAGCTGATGGTGTAAAAGTTATTTACACTACAAGTGCTGGAGAGACTCAAATTGGGGACTTGCGTAGTGCTGTTCAAAGTTTAACTGGCTTTGATATGAGAACCCCAATGTATACAATGGCGACGGCTGGCGAATCCGGTATCACATTAGGGATGAAAGGTCAGTCTGGTAATGTGGGAATTGCAATTGGTACTGGTGCCAATGCAAAGGATCGTTTAGCAGGAACTGCTACTGGCGCTACTGGTCAAGCCAATGATGATGTAACAAATGCTATTGCTATTGGCACAGGCGCTAGAGCGAACCGCGATAATGCTATTGCTATTGGCGGCGGTTCTAATACTGATATAGGTGGTACAAAACAATCTAGCTATACATTGCCGAATGGCACCGTTGCTTCTTGGGCTGGTGGCGATAAAACATTACCAGGTGACATCGTATCCTTTGGTTCTGCAGGTTATGAACGTCAATTAAAACATGTGGCTCCTGGTGAAGTAAGTGCAACTTCTACAGATGCAATTAATGGTTCTCAGCTTAGTGCTCTCGTAGACCAAGTTACTTATAAATACATATCTATAAAATCAACTGATGCTGGTAATAAAGATAATACTGGTGCTACAGCACCTAATTCTATTGCTATTGGTCCAAATGCCGCGACAGATGCATCTGCGAGTCGTTCTGTAGCTGTTGGTGATGGTGCTAGAGGTAAAGTAGTAGATGGTGTAGCTGTTGGCTCAAAATCTACAGCTGATATTGCTTCAGGTGTAGTGGGATATAATGTTAATGCTAGTCGTACAGATACATATGCTGATTTAAGTGGTGCTACATTAACATCTAAATTAGGTGGTGTTGCTGTTGGTACGACAAACCAAACACGTCAAATTAATTATGTTGCTGCAGGTACTGCTGATACAGATGCAGTAAACGTGGCACAGTTAAAGAGTGTTAATCTAGCTTTTACAGGTGATACTGGTTCAGGTGATGTGAATCTTGCTAATAGTAAATTAGCTGTAAATGGTGATAATACATACATTACAACTACAGCTAATGGTAAGAAAATTACAGTTTCTGGTAAAAAGCAAGATATTACAGTAGCAAATGGTAGCGCTACAGCATCGACTGGTATGGCGGATTCTGCTAACGTAGCTAATGCAATTAATCAAGCAATCAACCAAAATAAATACGGCTGGAACCTTTCTGCTAATGGCGAAGCTACACCAGTAGCCGTTGAAAAAGGAAATACAGTAGATTTTTCTGGTGACGATAATGTTACGGTTGCTAGAAATGATAAGAAAATCTCTGTAGCCTTGAAAAAAGATCTTTCTAAATTAAATAGTGCTTCTTTCAATAATGCTGGCGGTAATGAAACTGTAAAAATTGATGGTGATAAAGGTATTAATGCTGGCAATTTGAAAGTTGCCAATGTAGCAGATGGTGTTGCTGATAAAGATGCTGTCAATGTATCCCAATTGAAAAAAGTTGACGATAAAGCTGAAGCTAACAAAACTGCTATTGATACAAATAAAACCGCAATTGCTAAAAATGTAGGTGACATTACAACAAACAAAACAGATATTGCTACCAATAAGAACAGTATTGCTGCGAATACGCAAAAAATTGCTGACAATAAAACTGCAATAGATAAAAATACTGGAGAAATTGCTACAAATAAAGGGGATATTGCTTCTAATAAAGCTAATATTGCTCAAAATACTGCTGCTATCGCTCGTAAGATTTCTTTAGGTGGTAACTCTGGTTCTACCGATGAAAAATCCTTGAGCACAGGTAATGTGAAATTCAATGTTAAAGGTGAAAATGGTCTTACGACTGTTGCTAATGGCGACGATGTGACAGTTAAACTCGATGATACGACTAAAGGTAAAATCGAGAATGCAGCTGATCGGGACTTGAGCAATTTGACTCCAGACGGTAAGCAACAAGTTAAGGATTTAGCAGCTTGGAATGTAGTCGCTAATAATGAGACTGCTGAAAAGGTTGAAGGTGGTAACACTGTTAAATTTATCGATGGTGATAATATTTCTATTACTCAAAATGGAAAAGACTTCACCATTTCCACTAAGAAAGATGTAACTTTTGATACAGTAACCGCTAACCAAACCATTACGGCACCAAAAGTGAAAGCGACAACTGGTGTTGAAACACCTCAAGTAACAGGTTTGACTAACACTTCATGGGTTCCAGGTCAAACACAACCTGTATCTGGTCGTGGAGCTACAGAAGACCAATTGAAGAAAGTTGATAATCAAGTAGCAGAAAATAAAGCCAATATTGCTGATAATACAGATAAGATTGGTAAAAATGCAGAGGCTATTGCAGACAACAAACAAAAAATAGCTGATAATAAAGCTGCAATTGATAGAAATGCTGCTGATATTGCAACCAATAAAGATAATATTGCGACGAATAAACAGAATATTGCTGATAACAAATCGGCAATCACTAAAAATGCTGGCGATATTGCAACCAATAAAGCTAATATTGATAAAAATACAGAAGCCATTGCTCGCAAGATTTCTTTAGGTGGTAATACTGGGTCTACCGATGAGAAATCCTTGAGCACAGGTGATGTAAAATTCAATATTAAAGGTCAGAATGGTATTGTTACTGAAGCTAATGGCGAAGATGTAACTGTCAAATTAGATGATGCTACGGCTAATAAAATCAACAATGCAGCAAATACGGATTTGAGCAACTTAACAGATACTGGTAAACAACAAGTTAAAGATTTATCCGCATGGAATGTAGTAGCTAATGGTAATACTGCCGAAAAAGTTGAAGGTGGCAACACAGTTAAGTTTATCGATGGTGATAATATTTCCATTACTCAAAATGGTAAAGACTTCACAATTGCTACTAAACAAGACGTAACTTTCAATACTGTAAAAGCAAATCAAACAATTACCGCACCAAAAGTGAAAGCTACAGAAGGGGTAGAGACCCCTCAAGTGACTGGCTTGACTAATAAAGAATGGATTTCTGGTCAAACACAACCTGTAAGCGGTCGTGCAGCCACAGAAGATCAATTGAAACAAGTTGATAATCAAGTAGCAGAAAATAAAGCCAATATCGCGGATAATAAAGCTGCAATTGATAAAAATACTGGCGATATTGCTACCAATAAGGATAAGATTGCAGATAACAAGCAAAAAATAGCTGATAATAAAGCTGCAATTGATAAAAATGCTGGCGATATTGCGACAAACAAAACGGATATTGCTACTAATAAGGACAATATTGCAACGAACAAGCAAAAAATTGCCGACAATAAAACAGCAATTGATAAAAATACTGGTGATATTGCAACAAATAAAGGAGATATTGCAACCAATAAACAAAAAATAGCCGATAATAAAACAGCAATTGATAAAAATACTGGTGATATTGCTTCTAATAAAGCTAATATCGCTCAAAATACTACCGCTATCGCTCGTAAGATTTCCTTAGGTGGTAACTCTGGCTCTACCGATGAAAAATCTTTGAGCACAGGTGATGTGAAATTCAATGTTAAAGGTGAGAACGGTCTTACTACTATTGCTAATGGCGACGATGTGACTGTTAAACTTGATGATACGACTAAAGGTAAAATTGATAATGCAGCTGATCAAGATTTGAGTAATTTGACCCCTGACGGTAAGCAACAGGTTAAGGATTTAGCAGCTTGGAATGTTGTAGCTAATAATGAAACGGCTGAAAAGGTTGAAGGTGGCAATACTGTTAAGTTCATCGATGGTGATAACATTTCCATTACTCAAAATGGTAAAGACTTTACCATTTCCACTAAGAAAGATGTAACTTTTGATACAGTAACAGCTACACAAACAATTACAGCGCCAAAGGTTAAAGCGATAACTGGGGTTGAAACTCCTCAAGTAACAGGTTTGACCAACACTGCATGGACTCCGGGACAAACACAACCTGTATCTGGTCGTGGAGCTACAGAAGACCAATTGAAGAAAGTTGATAATCAAGTAGCAGAAAATAAAGCCAATATTGCTGATAATACAGATAAGATTGGTAAAAATGCAGAGGCTATTGCAGACAACAAACAAAAAATAGCTGATAATAAAGCTGCAATTGATAGAAATGCTGCTGATATTGCAACCAATAAAGATAATATTGCGACGAATAAACAGAATATTGCTGATAACAAATCGGCAATCACTAAAAATGCTGGCGATATTGCAACCAATAAAGCTAATATTGATAAAAATACAGAAGCCATTGCTCGCAAGATTTCTTTAGGTGGTAATACTGGGTCTACCGATGAGAAATCCTTGAGCACAGGTGATGTAAAATTCAATATTAAAGGTCAGAATGGTATTGTTACTGAAGCTAATGGCGAAGATGTAACTGTCAAATTAGATGATGCTACGGCTAATAAAATCAACAATGCAGCAAATACGGATTTGAGCAACTTAACAGATACTGGTAAACAACAAGTTAAAGATTTATCCGCATGGAATGTAGTAGCTAATGGTAATACTGCCGAAAAAGTTGAAGGTGGCAACACAGTTAAGTTTATCGATGGTGATAATATTTCCATTACTCAAAATGGTAAAGACTTCACAATTGCTACTAAACAAGACGTAACTTTCAATACTGTAAAAGCAAATCAAACAATTACCGCACCAAAAGTGAAAGCTACAGAAGGGGTAGAGACCCCTCAAGTGACTGGCTTGACTAATAAAGAATGGATTTCTGGTCAAACACAACCTGTAAGCGGTCGTGCAGCCACAGAAGATCAATTGAAACAAGTTGATAATCAAGTAGCAGAAAATAAAGCCAATATTGCTGACAATAAGGATAAAATTAGCAAAAATACTGCTGATATTGCTGCCAATAAAGGCAATATTTCTACAAACAAACAAGATATTGCAGATAATAAAGCTGCAATTACTAAAAATACTGGCGATATTGCAACCAATAAAGCTAATATTGATAAAAATACAGAAGCCATTGCTCGTAAGATTTCTTTAGGTGGTAACTCTGGTTCTACCGATAAAAAGTCTTTGAGCACAGGTGATGTGAAATTCAATGTTAAAGGGGAAAATGGTCTTACTACTGTTGCTAATGGCGACGATGTCACTGTTAAACTCGATGATGTGACTAAAGGTAAAATCGATAATGCAGCAAATCAAGACTTGAGCAACTTAACAGATGCTGGTAAACAACAAGTTAAAGATATATCTGCATGGAATGTAACGGCTGCTGGCGGTACCGTTGAAAAAGTACAAGGTGGAGATACTGTAAAATTCCAAGCTGGTGATAATCTTGTAGTTAACCAAAATAGAACTACTTTCACATATGGCTTGGCTAAAGACTTGAAAGGTCTAAACAGTGTTACCGTAGGTGATGAAAACGGTGTATCTACTAAGATTACCCCTGCAGGTACAACTGTGAAAGATGCAGCTGGCAACTCTACTGTAATTAAGGGTGGTGGCATGATTATTACTCCAGCAGATGCAACAGCTAGCCCTGTATCCCTTACTGTAGACGGCTTAAATAATGGTGGCAACCAAATTCATGGGGTAGCGCCTGGCACAGATGATACTGATGCAGTAAATGTTAGCCAATTGAAAGCATCTAATGCTGGTTTACAAGAAGCTGTTAATCGTGTAGGTACTGAAACACAACGTGTGGGTGCTCATGCGGCAGCTATGGCAGCGTTGAAACCAATTCAATACGATCCATTGGAACCAACTCAAATTATGGCTGGTATTGGTAACTACCGTGGTGAAACTGCGGGTGCTATCGGTATTGCTCACTACCGAACTGAAGATACTATGTTCAACGTAGGCGTTTCACTTGGTACTAGTCATAACATGGTAAATGCAGGTGTAACACATAAATTTGGTGGTAGTCGTGAAAGAAAAGAGGCTATTCCAGAACGTTATAAAGCAGGTCCTATTAGCTCTGTCTATGTAATGCAAGATGAAGTATCTAGTCTCAAAAAAGAAAATAGTAATCAAAAAACTGTTATTGCTAATCAAGCAGCACGTCTAAATACATTAGAAGCTGAAAATGAACGTCAACGTCAAGAATTGGCTGAAACTAAACAAGGCTTAGATGACTTGCGTGCCGTAGTAAATCAATTATTAGCCGCTAAAGGTTAAGAGTTGAGAGCTAGTTTTGATAATAGTTTAAGATAATTATTTTCCTGTAGACCTAAAGAACCTCTTATAGACTGTTATACCTGATAGGGTATATACATTTTGTATAAGAGGTTCTTTTGCTATTTTGATATGTATTCTTATTTAAAATGCATAACATATGAATGACTTCTCATATGTTATGTGATATAATACAGTGGAAATAAGAGGTAAAGTGATGCCTCTATTATGTATGATCTTGCATAAATAGGAGATAGAATGTTAGACCGTATACAACGATGGCTTTCAATAGACACCATGTTGCCTGTTGCAGAACGATTAGGACCTGTAGGCACGACAAAGCAGCTATATGGTAATTATTTAAAAATAGCTTGGCCAGCTACATTACAAGGCTTGATGTTACAATTTATGACGGCCATCGATTTGGCGATGGTTGGTGCCTTAGGTGCATCAGCTCTTGCTTCGGTAGGCATTATGGGGCAGCCTGAGATGGTAATGCTCATCTTCTGTCGAGCCTTATCCATTGCCGTGACGGCAATTATAGCTCGTCGTCATGGTGAAGGTGATGTAGATGGTATGAATGCCGTACTCAAGCAATCTATTTTATTGAATTTTTTAATTTATGTACCGTTATTATTGATATGTTTCTTGAATTTAGAGCATATTCTACGTTTTACGGGTGCTGAAGATGGCTATATTGAAACAGCCGTTTGGTATGGTCGTTTCATAGTTATTAGCTTAATATTTCAGTCCTTTAGCCAAATCGTAGGGGCTGCACTCATTGGATATGGTAACACTAAAGTTATTTTTAAATCTAATGTAGTAGGGAATATTTTGAATACAATAATGAATTTCTTCTTGATTTATGGTATCGGTTTCTTCCCTGAACTTGGTGTTATGGGGGCAGGGGTATCCACTATGATCAGTAGTGCTATTATTGCATTATTGTTGTTGCGGACCATCTCACAACATACTTCTACTGGATTAACATTGCGCCATTCGTCGAAATGGACTTTTGAAAGACCTGTACTTCATACGATGTTTCATGTCGGTGGCAGTTCTTTAGGGGAACAGTTCTTTGAACGGTTTGGTATGTATACATACACTATGATTGTGGCTTCCTTAGGTGCGGTACCTTTGGCTGCGCATTACGTATGTATGAATCTAATGGATATATTTTATTATTTTGCGATGGGCCTTGGATTTGCAGGTGCATCACATACGGGGCAAAGTCTTGGACACAAACGACCAGATATTGCACGTACTTATGGTAAAATTGGTGCTCGTATCGGTTTAGTCGTGGGCCTTGTAAGTGCATTAATCTTTATTGGTCCTGGTGATTTTTTAGTACAGTTATATACTCGTGAAAGTGATGTTGTTACTCTTTCTGCTACTTTGATGGGCATTATGGCAATCGCTGCATTTCCTCAAGCATTACAACAAGTATACTCCGGTGTGTTGAAAGGTGCAGGGGATACATATTACATCATGAAATATTCCCTTGTGAGCGTAGCGATCATTCGGCCTATCATTACATACCTATTGTGTATTACATTAGGTTTAG
>ENA-OWOI01000270-OWOI01000270.1-gut-metagenome-genome-assembly--contig:-NODE-270-length-15366-cov-68.328014_pt1 | contig 15366 bp, 5 predicted proteins | sample MGYA00248258_ERZ651800 | MGnify/ENA primary metagenome ERZ651800 (study PRJEB26908, sample SAMEA4031704) | gut metagenome | biome: gut; feature: normal infant; material: stool | place: China | collected 2015...
TGTCCGGCTTCCGGCCCGATCCCTTGATAGATATCGAAGTGTTGGCCTTTGATTGCGCCACCGACATCCAGCGCCACCATCAGACGCAATTCGTACTGACCGTTAAATTTGCCGTTATTATCCAGCAGCGGCACTTCTGCCAGCAAGGTAGTACCTGGCGGAATAATTGAACGATCGGAGGCAACAGAAGCACGGCCAACCAGCGGCACCGCACTTGCCCCTTTCACCGGTGCAAAAGATTGCGGTTTAAAGAAAACGAAAGACGGGTTCTGTTCCAGCAGCTCGCGAACCTCGGCTTCACTGTGTGTTTCGCCCCAGTGACGAATCGCCTGCATCGACATATCTTCTTTTTTCACTTCGCCACGGTCGATCAGCACCTTACCAATGCTGCGATAGGCATGACCGTTTTTCCCTGCATAGCTGAAAAAGTTAAGCGGACTGCCATCACCAAAGTCGATATACCCGCTACCCTGCACATCCATAATGAAGTTATCCATCAGGGAGTTGCTGTAAGCGAGAATATATTTATCACTCAGCGCCCCTGCGTAGATCTCCGCACGAGACGGCAGACGACCACGTTTTGGCGGCATACGGTAAATCGGATACTGGAACTCGCCCTGGCGGGTATGGCGCGCCTGAATTACCGGCGTGTAATAGCCTGTAAACTGCACGTTACCATAGTTGTCGGCACCTTCCATCTGCCAGGCATCAATGCCGAACTGGCGCATATTGCGGGTATCACCGCCTGCGCGCAGCCACTCTTGCACCGCGTTATAAACATTACTCTGGTTGCCATACAGACGCGGTGACGAATTACGGATATGGTTAATTTGCTCGGCAAAATCACCGGCGTTAATCGGCGCGCCAACGGCATCTGGCTGGTTCACCAGAGAGAAAGGCTGGGTAAATTTCCCGTCTTTATATTGCTGTCCGCGATCGGTTGGTTTGGAAGAGCAGGCGGCAAGCATTGCCACAACCGTGCCCATAAGAAGGTACTTTACCCAACGTCCTTTCATTGTTCTCTTCTTCAGGTTAAAAAATAAGGCGCAACGAAGATAACAAACCGCCGCGTTTAATGAAATGAGCAGCCTCTCCCTGACGCAAATTTTGCACAAAAAATAGGCTTTAGTGATTTGTTTTTGTTCAAAATCATGCCAAATCCGTGATCGGGGTAAAAAAAAGGTTGCATGAAAACGCGAGCGGAGTATAGTGCGCATCCACGGACGCGGGGTGGAGCAGCCTGGTAGCTCGTCGGGCTCATAACCCGAAGGTCGTCGGTTCAAATCCGGCCCCCGCAACCAATTATTGAACACCCTAACGGGTGTTTTTTTGTTTCTGCTCTCCCATAAAAAAAGCGCCATTCAGCGCCTTTTTATCATCCCCTTCTCGCCAGCGTCGCCCCATCGGCAAAATACGCTTTAATTCCCGCAAGAATAGACTCCGCAACTTCCTGCTGGAAAGTCGCCGTTTTCAGTTTACGCTCTTCCTCAACGTTACTGATAAACGCCGTTTCGACCAGAATGGAGGGAATATCAGGCGCTTTCAGCACGGCAAACCCGGCCTGTTCAACCTGATTTTTATGCAGCTTGTTGATTTTACCGAGCTTATTCAGCACCGCTTTACCAAACTTAAGGCTGTCGGCAATGGTCAGCGACTGCACCATATCGAACATGGTGTGGTCGACATAGCGGTCACCGCTTTTGCTCACGCCACCAATCAAGTCCGAGGCGTTCTGGGTCTGTGCCAGATATTTTGCCGCAGTACTGGTTGCGCCTTTGGTTGAGAGCGCAAACACTGAGGAACCGCTCGGCTGGCGACTGGTAAAGGCGTCGGCATGGATAGAGACAAACAGGTCGGCACGCTGTTTCTGGGCTTTTGCTACGCGCACTTGCAACGGAATGAAGATGTCTTCATTGCGCGTCATGTACACCTTCATATTGCCCTCTTTCTCGATCAGAGAGCGCAGACGGCGAGCTATTTGCAATACCACGTCTTTTTCGCGCGTTTTGTATTTCCCCACCGCACCGGAGTCTTCGCCGCCGTGGCCAGGGTCAAGCATAATAACAATAGGACGATCGCGCCCTGCTTTACCCGGTTGTGGACCACTTTGTGCTGGCGGCACCTGCTTTTCGAGGTCGCCTTTGTTGTAATCCTCCAGCAGCGCCAGCAGCGGGTCCTGCATATCCTGTGCATTGGCCGGATAGAGGTCCATCACCAGACGCTCTTTAAACCCGGCGACCGGCGCAAGGGCAAACAGCTGCGGTTTTACGTTTTGCTTTAATTCAAAAACCATCCGTACGGTCTGCGGGTCAAATTGCCCGACGCGCGCCGACTTGATGAACGGGTCGTCTGCACGAATTTGTGCCGCCATCCCCTTGAGTACCGAGTTCAGGTTTACATCTTCGATATCCACCACCACGCGTTCCGGGTTACTCAACGCGAACTGCTTATATTTCAGCTGACGATTTGATTCTACCGTCACGCGGGTGTAGCTGGACGCAGGCCAGACGCGCACCGCCACGACCTGGCTAACCGCAGCCAGGCTGACCTGACTTACGCTCAATAGCCACATAGCGCCCGCGCCTTGCAGTAAACGACGACGGCTGATTGCAGTGTTGGATCCTGACATGCCTCTCCCGAGCAAAAGAAATCTAAGCTGTGTAACAAGTAAACGACTAATTTGACCGGAAACTTTAGCGAAAGACGCATAATCTGTCATCTAATAAACGGTAAACATTCTTTTTATATTCACGGCATTACTGATAAAAAAGTCGCTCTCGCATAAAATTTACACTTGCACCCTGCGAAAAAACAGAATAAAAATACAATAATTTCGAATAATAATGCAAAGGGGTGTGCCGTGGTAAAGGAACGTAAAACCGAGTTGGTCGAGGGATTCCGCCATTCGGTTCCCTATATCAATACCCACCGGGGAAAAACGTTTGTCATCATGCTCGGCGGTGAAGCCATTGAGCATGAGAATTTCTCCAGTATCGTTAATGATATCGGGTTGTTGCACAGCCTCGGCATCCGTCTGGTGGTGGTCTATGGCGCACGTCCGCAGATCGACGCAAATCTGGCTGCGCATCACCACGAACCGCTGTATCACAAGAATATACGTGTGACCGACGCCAAAACACTGGAACTGGTGAAGCAGGCTGCGGGAACATTGCAACTGGATATTACTGCTCGCCTGTCGATGAGTCTCAATAACACGCCGCTACAGGGCGCGCATATCAACGTCGTTAGTGGCAATTTTATTATTGCCCAGCCGCTGGGCGTCGATGACGGCGTGGATTACTGCCATAGCGGGCGTATCCGGCGGATTGATGAAGACGCGATCCATCGTCAACTGGACAGCGGTGCAATAGTGCTAATGGGGCCGGTCGCTGTTTCAGTCACTGGCGAGAGCTTTAATCTGACCTCGGAAGAGATTGCCACTCAACTAGCCATCAAACTGAAAGCTGAAAAGATGATTGGTTTTTGCTCTTCCCAGGGCGTTACTAATGACGACGGTGATATTGTCTCAGAACTTTTCCCTAACGAAGCGCAAGCGCGGGTAGAAGCCCAGGAAGAGAAAGGCGATTACAACTCCGGTACGGTGCGCTTTTTGCGTGGCGCAGTGAAAGCCTGCCGCAGCGGCGTGCGTCGCTGTCATTTAATCAGTTATCAGGAAGATGGCGCGCTGTTGCAAGAGTTGTTCTCACGCGACGGTATCGGTACGCAGATTGTGATGGAAAGCGCCGAGCAGATTCGTCGCGCAACAATCAACGATATTGGCGGTATTCTGGAGTTGATTCGCCCGCTGGAGCAGCAAGGTATTCTGGTGCGCCGTTCTCGCGAGCAGCTGGAGATGGAAATCGACAAATTCACCATTATTCAGCGCGATAACACGACTATTGCCTGCGCCGCGCTCTATCCGTTCCCGGAAGAGAAGATTGGGGAAATGGCCTGTGTGGCAGTTCACCCGGATTACCGCAGTTCATCACGGGGCGAGGTTCTGCTGGAACGCATTACCGCTCAGGCGAAGCAGAGCGGCTTAAGCAAATTGTTTGTGCTGACCACGCGCAGTATTCACTGGTTCCAGGAACGTGGATTTACCCCGGTGGATATTGATTTACTGCCCGAGAGCAAAAAGCAGTTGTACAACTACCAGCGTAAATCCAAAGTGTTGATGGCGGATTTAGGGTAAGCGATGAAAATTGTCGGATGCGACATGCGTAACACTCGTGCGTCGCATCCGGCAATTACGTTTATTCCCGCGAACTAAACAACGCCGCCAGACCACTGCGCCGCTCAGTACGAGTGGCGATTGCCGCACTTAATATACGCTCATCGGCATACAGCGACAGACGGCGACGCGCGCGGGTCACCGCGGTGTATACCAGCTCTCGCGTTACTACCGGCGTGCGTTGGCTCGGTAAAATCAACGCCGCATGGTCGAACTCCGATCCCTGCGATTTATGTACCGTCATCGCCCACGTAGTTTCGTGCTCTGGCAAGCGACTCGGTTGCACAGACTTAATATTGCCGTCCGGCATCGCAAACCAGACGCGCGTCCCCTGCCCGCGATCCAGCGCAATACCGATATCGCCATTAAACAACCCAAGCGCGCTGTCATTACGGGCAATCATTACCGGTCGACCTTCGTACCAACGAGAGTGCGGATGACGATGAATTTTGCGCTTCTGTTGCATAAACTGCTCAATTCGCTCATTCAGTCCAGCCACGCCAAACGGCCCTTCCCGCAGGGCGCACAAAAGTTGGTACTCATTGAACGCCTGAATGATTAAATCCGGCTCGGCACGCGCTTGCAGCAGATCCAGATAACGTCCATAACCCGCAAGAGCTTCCTCAAGCATCGCAATATAATCTTCTCCGCTCTGTAAAAGCCGTTTTTCGATATCAGTAAAATCCTGCTGAAAAACGGTTTTCACTGCCGTTTTATCACCACGGTTGATCGCCGCAGCTAACTGACCAATGCCAGAATCACTGCCGAAACGATAGCTTTTTTGCAGCAGGCAGAGACTGTCGCGCAAAGATGCCGCTTCTGTGCCAGTTCCTGCCGGAACGTGAGTTCCCGTCAGGCGGCTTAGCTGCCCGGCACGCTCGGCGGTAAAGCCGGCATTGGCATAAGCGCAGATATCGCCCAGCACAGCCCCAGCCTCAACCGAGGCCAGTTGATCACGATCGCCGAGAAAGATCACTCGCGCATGATCGGGCAAGGCGTCGATCAGTCTCGACATCATAGGCAGATCGATCATTGACGCTTCATCTACCACCAGCACATCAAGATGCAGCGGGTTACCGGCATGATGACGTAAACGCTGGCTACCCGGCTGCGCACCCAGCAATCGGTGCAAAGTACTGGCATCTTCCGGAATGCGTTTCTTTTGTTCATCGGTCAGCGGTAACTGTCGCAAAGCCTTGCCGAGAGATTCGGTTAAGCGCGCGGCAGCTTTACCCGTTGGTGCAGCCAGACGGATACGGCAGCGTTCGCCGTCGGCCATTTGAATTAACGCTGCCAGTAACTTCGCCACGGTGGTCGTTTTACCGGTGCCTGGGCCGCCGGAAATCACCGAGATCCGCCGCGTCAGCGCCACTGCCGCTGCAACTTTTTGCCAGTTAATTTCATCGCTTACTGGAAAAAGTTTGTCCAGGGTTTGCGCCAGTAGAGCTTCATCAACCTCAATGGCATGATTCACCTCATTGAAGAAGCGCGCTACCGTCCGCTCGTTACACCACATGCGATTCAAATAAAGACGATCGCCACAGAGGATCATCGGCGTGGGTTCATCTCCCCTGCTGACCGCTTGAGAAGCCAGCAAGCATTCTTCCCAATTTTGTAGCTCACCGATTTCACTGACACAGGTCGCCAACAGCGGATGCGACGCCTCGTTATTTTCCAGTCGTGAAAGCGGCAAACAGACGTGTCCCTCTCCGGCATCATGACTTAACAGTGCCGCCGCGAGGGTGACGGCAGGATGTTCATCTCCCGCCACGGTCAGGGCAAATTGCACATCCAGCGGGCGTAGCTGTTTGTGCTCCACAGCTTCCAGTAATTGCTTTTGCAATTTCATTACGCCTCCTCCAGGGTCATACCGGCAAACATCTCATCCATCAGGGCAATCAACCCGGCGTTGGGTCGGGTTGTGTAAATCCCTTGTTGCGGATGTTCTTTATCAACGCCACGCAGGAACAGATAGATAACGCCGCCAAAGTGACGATCATAGTCGTAATCAGCAATGCGATGGCGCAGATAACGATGCAGCGCCAGGGTATAAAGCTGATATTGCAGATCATAGCGGTGTGCCTGCATCGCTGCTGCCATAGCCTGTTGGGTGTAAGCCGAACTGTCTTCACCCAGCCAGTTGGATTTATAGTCGAGCAGGTAATAACGCCCTTCGTGGCGGAATACCAGGTCGATAAAGCCTTTTAACATGCCGCGTACCTGCATGAACTCCAGCGGCGGGCAGCCAGCGGATAGCGGGTCAAACTGGCGAATTAGTGCATCAAGCTGGCTGGCGATGAGCGGTTCGCTAATCGGCAGGTAAAACTCCATCTCCACCTGTTTATCGCGGTCGGAAAGCTGACTCAGGCTAACACCCGTTTCATTGAGAGGTGCCTGGAGGACAGCCGTGATCCACTCGGTCAACACCGGTTCCCACTGCGATTCAAAGCCGCCGAGTTCCAGTTTTTCCTGTACCCAGTTCGGGTCAACCGGCTGGGTAAAATCGAGGTCTTCAAACAAACTGTGCAAGAATGTCCCCGGTGACGCACCGCGCGGGAACTGATGCGGTGTTAACGTCGGTTCTTCAACGACGCTGACCACGCCTGCGGCATCAACATCCAGCCGTGGCATCAGATCCTGAGCGATACCGTGACCACGCTGCTGCAAGCCGGAGTAGCTGGTGACACGCCAGTTATCGCCGGGCAATCGTTGTAGTGTCCTCGCATTCAGTTCTGCAGTTAAAGCATCATTAACCTGCCAGGGCTGGTTATCACCAGTTTGTGCCGTTTGCCAGGCAATATCATCATCGCATAACGCTTCAATACAGGTGCGAAGCCCTGCCGCATCTTGCGGTTCCCCTTTTTGCAGCAAACGCCCGAGCGCACTTTGGTGGACGTCGGTGTCACCTTTTTTATCGCCACGACGGCGCACCAGCGGTGCAACGCCGAGACTGCAATGCCAAACCGAACGCGTCAGCGCCACGTAAAGCAAACGCAGATCTTCCGCCAGACGTTCGACCTCCGCGAGGTCGACGCTTTCTGGCGCAGCGTTAAGATCCAAAACTGCCTCAAACGAGTGGCGATCGTGATAAAACGCCTGATCCTGGACGCGGAAATTGGTGATAAACGGCAGCCAGACCAATGGATATTCCAGCCCTTTCGATTTGTGGATCGTGACAATCTGCACCAGATGTTTATCACTTTCGAGACGCATTTGTTGGCTGGAGGCATTACTGTCTGGCTCGAGGATATGTTGCGATAACCAGCGTACCAGCGCATGTTCACTTTCCAGCTGCGTTCCGGCTTCTTGTAGCAGTTCGCTGATATGCAAGATATCGGTAAGACGCCGCTCACCGCCTGCCGTTGCCAGCAAGTTTTCAGCAATGTTACGCGCCGACATCAGCGCCCGCAGCATCGGCATAACGCCACGTTTGCGCCAGATTTGCCGATAACCATCGAACTCTTCGACTACCACATCCCACGCATGTTCGTCATTGTTCAGCGTTTCGATATCCAGCGCGTTCAGCCCCATCATTGACGTTGCCAGCGCACTACGCAGGGTGTTCTCACGTTCGGGCGTCATCACCGCCTGCAACAACCAAAGCATTTCCTGCGCTTCCAGAGTTTCAAAAACACTGTCGCGGTTCGAAAGGTAAACGGAAGGGATTTCCAGCAACGTTAAGGCGTCGCGCACCTGGGCGGCCTCCTGGCGGCTGCGCACCAGCACACTGATGTCCGAAGCACGCACCGGACGCGCGTCGTCGCCGTTCATCAGCAACGCTTCGCCCCGCTGTCCGGCTTGTAGCCAGTCGCGGATTTGCGCAGCACATACCTGCGCCATGGTACTTTGATAGTCGCCAACGCCGCAGCTTTCGCCTTCCATCAGCCACATTTTCATCGCAGGCTGCGTTTCACCTTTAAACACAAAACGTAACGCCTGATTTTTCCCGGCTGATTTCACTGGAATAAACGGTATTTCGCGAAACATGAACGCGTCATCAGTCTGGCTGAAAAGCTTGTTCACACTGTTCACCATTCCTGGTGCGGAACGCCAGTTGGTGTCTAAAGTGTAGTGGGCGTGAACTTCGCTACGCGCCTTCATATAAGTGAAGATATCCGCACCCCGGAATGCATATATGGCCTGTTTCGGGTCGCCAATCAGCAACAATGCGGTTTCCGGCTGATGGTGCCAGATACGGCGAAAAATTCGGTACTGCTGGGGGTCGGTATCCTGAAATTCATCAATCATTGCCACCGGGAATCGCGTACGGATCGCCGCTGCCAACACCTCGCCGCTTTCGCTACGCAGCGCGGAATCGAGCCGACTTAACATGTCATCAAAACCCAATTCGCCACGGCGGCGTTTTTCACGCGCTACTGTTTCGCGGATCTCAGCCAATGCGCGGGTTATCACCAGATCACGGATCGACAATGGTTCTGCAAGCAGTTGTTCGATCGCCTCAAACAGTGGATGTCGCGGGGTTTCCCCCCCGGCTTTCGTGCGATCTTCTAAGAAACGCTGAGAGAATTTTTCCAGCGACTCCGGTAACTGATAACTGTTGGTCTCTTCTTCTGCCCAGGCGCTGATCTTCTCGATCCATTTAGCCTGATTGCTACGGTTAAACTTGCGTCGATCAATACCAGAAGATTCGATCAGCGCATCCAGTTCACCCACTGCGTCGCGCCACTGCTGTTTTACCGTATCAATACGCGCCACAATTTGCGCGTGGCGGGAAGCCAGCGTTTCATCATCGGGCGGCGGTGCTTTGATAACCGGTGCTTCGCCTTGCAGATAACGATTAATATCGCGCAGCAACGCCTGCGGCCCTTTCCAGGTTTCAAAGACCACCAGGGCAATTTCACGCGGCAGCGGGTAGCAGTGGCGACGCCAGAAATCGGCGCAGGCCTGGTAGCGTAGCAGAGACTCATCTTCAATCAGCTGCTGCTCAAACAGCATACCGGATTCAAAGGCATTCAGGTTGAGCATGCGCTGGCAAAAACCGTGAATAGTAAAGACTGCCGCTTCATCCATCTGCCGTTCGGCTAACAACAACCACTGCGCGGCTTGCGCTTTATCGTCGATCTCTTCCAGCAGGCGTTCGTACAGTGGATTGTCGGTGGTTTCACGCAGACAGGCGATGCGCAACTCGTGGATATTGCTACGGATACGACCGCGCAATTCTGCCGTGGCAGCCTCGGTAAAGGTGACCACCAGCAGTTCTTCAACGGTCAGCGGGCGGGGAAAGGCGGCGGAACCGCCTAGTCCAAGTAACAGGCGCAAATAGAGCGCCGCAATCGTAAAGGTTTTGCCTGTGCCGGCAGAGGCTTCAATCAGGCGCTCGCCCTGTAAGGGCAAGCGCAAAGGATCTAGTGTCTCGGCGACATCACTCATTCTTTTCACTCATCAGGGGCATTGTTTGCTGCAACGCGCTGACGTTCTCCCACACTTTCCAGCCTTCAGGATGCACATATTCGGCTTTCCCGTTCTGGCTGCCGGAAATCTGCGACAGGATAGCCATGCCTTGCGGCTCGACCACCGCCTGATGGAAGAAATCAGCAAGTTTTTGCGGCGTCAGCAGTTTTATCTGGGCCACGATTTTATCACGCGAATCGAAGCGCATATTGCCGCGATCGAAATCTTTACTTAACTTCGATGCTTCTTCGCCGAGCGTTTGCGGTGCCTGCAGCATCTGGGTAATTACCGCCTGCTGGATTTGCGCAAACTCATCTGGCTTCATCGCTCGCAATTTTGCCTCTGCGGTTGGGAAAAACGCCTTGTAACGCTCCCACAAGAATGAAGGCTGTTTATCATTGCTTTGCAAAAGGAAGCCCATGCCCCACTGACGCCCCACGCTCATTGGAAACGCAAACACGGCATAGCCCAATTGTTCTTCGGTACGCAACTGATTGTAGAACCACGGCTGTACGATCTGCCCCAACAGAGAGCTATAGGCTGAGCTGGTGTATTCATCGTAGCCAGTCGGTACAAATACCGCTGCCAGTGCGGAGTCGGTGCTGTTACCGGCTTTTTCAAAGATGACGGATTGTTTTTTATCGACCACGACATCTTTGTTTCGACACCACTCTGAACCATCAGCGCCCAACTGTTTTTGCACATCGCGTGCCAGCGTTGTTGCCTGGTCCTCGGTCATGTTGCCGATAACCATAAACTCTGGTCGAGCCCCTGATTTTAAGGCGTCGCGATAGGCCAGCACCTCTTTCAACGTAATGGAGGGCAAAATTTTACGCCGTTCATCTCGCGAGAAGTACGGCACTTGCGAGAGCATCTGCGCGGGCATAATCGCCTGCTCAAACGCTTTACCCTTTTCTGCGGAATCCATCATCTGGTTATACCAGGACTTCGCCTGCTCAAGCTGATCTTCCGTAGCGGTATAGCTAAAGTACCCCTCGAGCAATGCCTGGAACAGCTGCGGCAGACGCTGGGTGTAACCATTAGCATTAACCATAAGGCCGTTGTTAGCGTTGGTGGAAAAACTTATGCCACCAACCGACGCCTGGTTGCTTAACTGATCAAGCGCCAGCCCTGCGAGATAATCATTGAGCGCAAACATCACCTGATTGCGGGCGCTGTCCATGGCTTTCGGATTACGCAAAATCAGGCTGACATCAGCTTTGGGTTCGCTGGAAAAATAACGGCTTGGCGCATACACCACGCGCAGATTCGACTCATCAACAATCAGCTCTGGATGGTCATATTTCTTCTCTGACTTAATCAGCGAGAAATCGTCAGGAATATAGGGGTTAAGCTCCGGTAAGGAGAGCGCAATATTGGCAGCTTTTTGCTGCCAGTCAGCGAAAGTTTGTTCGCTGATTTTATCGACCTGATACGGCGCATCGACAAAATAAGCCGTTTTATTGTGCGGCTCTTTCGGGCTGATATACCAGATACGCGCATTCTGCGGCGTCATCATCGCCAGACGTTCTTTTACTGCTTTAGCATCGTACCGATCGGCAATATTGACTGCATCCAGCGTATGCTCAACCGGAACGCGAATCATGGTATCTGCCAGCCATTCGACGTAATCCATATCACGGGTGATCGACGGATAACGGAAGTCGATATCCAGCACATTCGCCAGTTCATCGAAGTATTGTTTATCAATGCCTTTTTCACGTAACAGATTGAGATAGCTAAAAATTGCCGCCACAACCTGATCGCGATTAGCCAGGCCTTTATCGGTTAAAGACGCAGAGATCGCTAATACGCCGCTGTTGCCGTTGACGATAGGATCGGAGTTGGCGCTAATGCCCTCAACTAATCCCTGCTTTTGCAGCCAGTCGGAAAGTGTACCTGGGCTGCGATTACCAATCAGATAGGTAATCAATTCATCCGTTTTACTACGGAACTTCGCTGAGTTGTTATCGATGCGAAACTCAACGCGCAGAACTTTACGCGGCAGTGCCGGGACGTAATGAATGATAATGCCCTTTTGCGCGTCGGTGACTACCGGCACGGTGATTTCCGGTTTTTTGCTCTCTTTGTTCGGCACGCGACCAAAGGTGTCCGCCGCCATTTTTGCCAACTCCGGCAGCGGTTTATTGCTGTAAATAACCGCCTTCATCAGATTGGCGGAATAGTACTTCTCGTGGAAATCTTTCAGCGCCTGCTGCACCGGATTACCAGGTTTATCGCTTAAAGTTTCGAGGTTACCACCAGAAAACTTTGAACCGGGGTGTGCCGGGTTAATGGTTTCTGCGCTGACCTGTGCCATGCGCATCCCGTCACGCGTACGCGCCATGGTTAATTCAGCGTTCACCGCATTACGCTCACGTTCGGCATATTTCTTGTCGAGCAAAGGTTCAGCAATAGCATCGGCCAGGCGGTCTACCGCACCAGGCAAGGCGTCGTTCTCAACTTCCAGATAGAAAGCCGTGCGATACGGCGCAGTGCTGGCATTGTGACTACCGCCGTGCATTTTGAGATATTCGGCCAGACTGTCAGCCTGCGGGTACTTTTTCGACCCCATCAGACTCATATGTTCAAGGTAATGTGCCAGCCCCTGGTACGCCTCGGGATCTTCCAGCGACCCAACGGGCACCACCAGCGCCGATAGCGATTTAACTGCCTGCGGATCAGAAACCAGCAAGACCACCATACCGTTATCCAGACGTATAGCCTGATACTGGCGGTTATCTTTATCACTTTTACGGATGGTTTCCTGAATCGGCTGCCATCCCGTTTCTGCCTGACTTAAGGGTGCCCAAAGGGCAACAAACAACAATAATGCTTTGAACCAGGTGCTGCGGGGCATTCACGGACCTCATAATCAACTTTATTTTCTGGCCAGATTCAACAGGTTAACGCAAATCATCTGCCAGAATTTAATCTTGTGCTGCACGAGTCAGCCTATGTTTATATAACCATCAGTCCGTGACTGGTGCGCATCATAAAGTAAGCGGACAGATTGCGCAATTTTTATACAGCGCTCATGACTGATTAAAGCGAAACAGCGGTAACAGGAAACGTTGCGACTGTTCAACGATGGCCTCCATTGTCTCTGGTGTTAATTGCCGCCAGAGCCTTTGATACCAGATATCATCACCTTCGCCACGCACCATCATGTTGCCTTCGTAAGCCTGAAGGAATTTCGTACGGGCTTTTTGCAACGTGGAATCGTCATCCAGCATGGCATCGTTTTGCGCGTCATAACAGGTTTTTAGCCACGCGCCGCCACTTTCAGGTAACACCAGCAATGGCGCGGACATCCCTTCACGATACCCCTCAATCAGTTGTGAGAGGTAATGCAAAGCCTGTTCGGCTGCAAGCGGCGGAAAACGCCACTCGCCGTCTTTGCGTAGAAAAAGGCGACTTTCACCATTACCACCGCTGGCACAGTAGACAAGGTGTTCCAGCCAAAGTTGCATTCCCTGCGCCACACTTAATAAAGAGGGACGCCAGCGCAACAGGCCATCCGGCTGCACCTGCGGCAACCAGCCAGTTATCTGCACACCGTTGCAGGCGAGATCAATTTCCATACTCTGCCCCGGCTGGCGACAGGCAATGACTCTGTCGGCAAGCTGCTGCATCTCCTGGCACTGTGTTTCCCAGAAAATTTCACCAAAAGCGCCATACGGTAAATCCCCTGCCGCCCGGAAGCGGCGGAACAAGCGTTCGGCATCATCCTGCTCAACCAGTGCATTCAATAACTGCTGATTGATTTGATAACGGCTAAGCCCTTCCAGAATAAATGGCTCGGTGTCTGGGATTTCGCTGTCTTCAGTACGGAAGTTCACCTGCAAACGCATCTGGAAGAACGCCCGCACCGGATGTGCCCAGAATCGTTGTAGCGTTTCCAGCGGCACGGTTTCCGGTAAGGTAAACGGCAGCGGCTGAACAAATTCAGAATGTGCTTTACCAGCCTGGCTGGCCGCAGGTAGCCATTCACGAGCATAGCTTTGTCGTTCGCCTGGCTGGTAGTTTTGCGGATCAAACGGCATCCGGGTATGGAGGCAAGTAAGATGCGCTTTTACCCTTGCCTCGCTTTCATCACAGTTGAGCGCTTCATCGCCCGGTAGATAATGACTTTGCCCGATGTAGTCGATCAGTTCCTGCACCAGTACCGACGGGAAACGTTCACTGTTATCCTGAATGGAACGCCCGATATAGCTGATATAGAGTTTTTGCTGCGCGGAAATTAACGCTTCCAGGAACAGGTAGCGGTCGTCATCGCGACGGCTACGGTCGCCACGCTTCGGTTTCTGGCTCATCAGGTCAAAGCCCAATGGCGCAAGCTGACGTGGATAAACGCCGTCGTTCATTCCCAGCAGGCAAACCACTTTGAACGGAATTGAACGCATTGGCATCAGAGTACAAATGTTAACCGGTCCGGCGAGAAAACGCTGGCTGATACGTTCTTGATCCAGACGCTGCGCCAGTTCATCACGCAATAGTGACAGCGGCACCGCGTCGCCATACTGCGCACCTAAACCTTCGGCGATAATCGCCTGCCATTGTTGTTCGATCAGCGTCATCGCCGCTTCGGTTTCCGCATCCGGCAGGAAGAAGGCGTTGAGCATATCGCGACAAACCGGCAACCACTCTTCCAGCGGACGCTCCTGTGCCAGCCCGCGACGCCAGATGTTTAGCTGCATTAGCAGTGAAGCCAGATGCCCCACCAGTTCTGCAATTAAGCCGCTCGATTCATCATAAGGTAGAACCGATTGCCACTCGCCCTGCGCGCTCTCCATCGCGTAGCCCAGCAACATACGCGTCAGGCCAAATCGCCAGGTGTGTTGTCCGGTGGTGGGGAGTTCCAGCTCGCGAACGTTGTCGTCATCTATCCCCCAACGAATGCCGGATTCGTTGACCCACTGGCGTAAATAACGCAGCCCTTCTTCGGTGATGTCAAACCGCGCCGCCAGCACCGGCACATCCAGTAATGCCAGCACGTCTTCCGACACAAAGCGGCTGTCTGGCAACGATAACAGGCTGATAAACGCTTCCAGTACCGGATGCGACTGCCGCGCCCGACGGTCGGAAATGGCGTAAGGCAGGTAACGATCCGCAGGTGCGCTACCAAACACAGCCTGAATAAACGGACTGTAGCTGTCGATATCAGCCACCATCACGATGATGTCGCGCGGAGTAAGTGTCGGGTCTTCTTCCAGCATCGCCAGCAGGCGATCGTGCAAAACTTCAACTTCACGCTGCGGGCTATGGCAAACGTGGAAGGTGATACTGCTATCCAGTGGATCAAGCGGGCGTTTGTTATCGCTACGGGAAAACTCTTCGATGTTCACACCAGCAACGGCACGGTTTTCCAGTTCCAGAATGTCAGACTGAATGTTATGCAGCAGGTTATCTGGCGTGACATCGACAAAGGCGTCCAGCTCCTGGCTGCTCTCCAGGTCAGAAAGGAGATAAATGTAGTCGCGCCCAAGCTTACCCCATGAAGCCAGCAGCGGGTTGCCGACATCCTGTTCACCATCGCTGTTAAAGAGCTGCCCGGCATTTTCGCTATCACGAAATAGCGGCAATTCGCGATCTTCAAAACTGTGTCGACGCTGACGGGTCAGCAGTTTCGCCAGATAAGCAGGATCTTTAATATCGCCCCAGTAATAACGGCAGGGGTTGGTAAACAGGAGATGGATTTCAATATGTTTACCCAGCGCCTG
>ENA-OWOI01000283-OWOI01000283.1-gut-metagenome-genome-assembly--contig:-NODE-283-length-14671-cov-24.450048_pt1 | contig 14671 bp, 16 predicted proteins | sample MGYA00248258_ERZ651800 | MGnify/ENA primary metagenome ERZ651800 (study PRJEB26908, sample SAMEA4031704) | gut metagenome | biome: gut; feature: normal infant; material: stool | place: China | collected...
AATCGGTGGAGCTGCATGACAAAGTCATCGGGCATTATCTGAACATAAAACACTATCAATAAGTTGGAGTCATTACCCGTTTCATCAGTCGCCAGACTCTGTTCACTCCGCACTGTTGCCCACTCGGGTCTGGAATTTTTAGATCGCTTTGGAAAGATCATACTCTGGTGAGCATAAACAATCGTGATTGATAGATTTACACTGAAACACCGACCAGTTTATGACTGGCTGTTTAGTTCAGGTAAATTAACAATAAGATAATGTGTCCATCGGTACCCATAAAAGCCGTCGTTAGTCGATATTGAGCTGTGTGAGTATGAACACGCGGCACTTATCCTCATAAACAGTATATATCAGCAAAGCTCGCCCCATTGAACTCACAGCTCTGAGCTGCCCTTCTGCTTATTGGGTTAGTCCGCCCCATGTTCACAGCAGAGCTGATGGCTACACAGCACGTCCGCTTTGTGCCAAGAGCAGACGCTGGTAATTCGTGCCTAATATACTTCACTTAACTTATATCCCAGCTTTGATACAGATCATACAAATTAAATGCCCCAGTAATTGGCAGGCTGAGTAACTTAAAACTCCTTAGAATATAGGATGATTTGTATCGGCACTCATTCCACCATGCATTCCGATTAATCCCGCATAGCCAGTTGAACTTTGCTACTCTGTGAGAGGTAGTACCTTCTATCCAGTGCGGATTTAATTAATGGAATAAATGATTATGAGTGAAAATGATACAACCCCAAAGAAGTCTACAAGCCAGGTTAACAAAGCGGTATTCTTTACATCTGCTTTGCTAATTTTCCTTCTTGTCGCCTTTGCCGCCGTATTCCCGGATGTCGCCGACAAAAATTTTAAACTACTTCAGCAACAAATCTTCACGAATGCCAGCTGGTTCTACATACTTGCTGTGGCCCTGATTTTACTGAGCGTCACGTTCCTTGGACTCTCACGTTACGGTGATATAAAGCTGGGCCCAGACCATGCGCAGCCTGATTTCAGCTACCACTCCTGGTTCGCGATGCTTTTTTCGGCAGGGATGGGGATCGGCCTGATGTTCTTTGGCGTTGCCGAACCTGTGATGCATTATCTTTCGCCACCTGTCGGCACTCCAGAGACCGTTGCGGCAGCGAAGGAAGCCATGCGCCTGACGTTCTTCCACTGGGGTCTGCACGCATGGGCAATTTATGCCATCGTGGCGCTGATTCTGGCCTTTTTCAGTTACCGTCACGGTCTGCCTTTAACGCTGCGTTCTGCGCTCTATCCCATTATCGGCGATCGCATTTACGGGCCTATAGGCCACGCGGTTGATATCTTCGCCGTGATAGGCACTGTCTTTGGCGTTGCAACATCGCTGGGTTACGGTGTATTGCAGGTGAATGCCGGTTTGAACCATCTTTTCGGCGTGCCCATCAATGAAACGGTACAGGTCATTTTGATCGTGGTCATCACGGGGTTAGCGACGATTTCGGTGGTGTCCGGCCTGGACAAGGGAATACGCATCCTGTCTGAGCTTAATCTGGGCCTGGCGGTGTTGCTCCTGGCGCTGGTCTTGTGCCTGGGTCCCACTGTGCTTCTGCTGAAGTCATTTGTGGAAAATACGGGTGGTTATCTGTCGGAACTGGTGAGTAAAACGTTCAACCTTTACGCGTATGAACCCAAGTCGAGCAACTGGCTGGGGGGCTGGACATTATTATACTGGGGATGGTGGCTTTCATGGTCGCCGTTTGTAGGTATGTTCATTGCACGCGTTTCCCGCGGCAGGACAATTCGTGAGTTCGTGACTGGCGTGTTGTTTGTTCCCGCCGGCTTTACGCTCATGTGGATGACGGTGTTTGGAAACAGCGCCATCTATCTCATCATGAACCAGGGCGCCACTGACCTCGCCAATACCGTTCAGCAGGATGTTGCGCTTGCCCTGTTTAATTTCCTGGAGCATTTCCCGTTCTCTTCCGTGCTGTCATTCATTGCAATGGCGATGGTCATCGTCTTCTTTGTAACGTCTGCTGATTCGGGGGCAATGGTTGTGGATACTCTGGCATCAGGTGGGGTGGCAAACACGCCCGTCTGGCAGCGAATTTTCTGGGCATTGCTCATGGGCGTTGTTGCTATTGCCCTGCTGATCGCAGGGGGGCTGAGTGCGTTGCAAACCGTAACGATAGCGAGTGCATTGCCCTTCTCAGTTATCTTATTAATATCCATATACGGACTGTTAAAAGCCCTGCGTCGGGATTTGACCAAGCGTGAAAGCCTTAGCATGGCGACTATTGCTCCTACGGCTGCACGTAACCCAATTCCCTGGCAGAGAAGGTTACGCAATATCGCGTATTTGCCGAAGCGCTCTCTTGTGAAACGTTTTATGGACGACATTATCCAACCCGCCATGACGCTGGTTCAGGAGGAACTTAACAAGCAGGGAACGATAAGCCACATCAGTGACGCCGCCGAGGATCGTATTCGCCTTGAAGTCGATTTGGGCAACGAGCTGAATTATATATATGAAGTGAGGCTTCGCGGGTATAACTCACCGACCTTCGCGCTCGCTGCGCTGGATAATGATGAGCAGCAGAGTGAACAACATCGATATTATCGCGCTGAAGTCTATCTCAAAGAGGGCGGCCAAAATTATGATGTAATGGGCTGGAATCAGGAACAGCTGATTAATGACATACTGGACCAGTACGAAAAACACCTGCACTTCCTGCATCTGGTTCGTTAACAGCAACATGCCGCCACAGAGGCGGCATTTATTTATCCCGGCTGCAATATGAGGGAATGCAGAATGATTTCACGCTGGAAATGGATGCTGAAGCAGACATTTAAAAAACTATGGTTCAGGGCAACGTTATTCGCAATTGTCGCAATAATAACGGCCCTTTTATCAATTCTTTTTAAATCAATGATACCTGAGTCGGTTTCCGTGAAGGTTGGTGCGGAAGCAGTCGATAACATTCTGAACATACTGGCATCGAGTATGCTGGCAGTGACCACATTTTCGCTGAGCATCATGGTCACAGCCTACGGTTCAGCCACTACTAATGTGACTCCCAGAGCTACTCGTTTAGTTGTTGAAGACGTCACCACACAAAATGTACTGGCCACCTTCATCGGTTCTTTTCTCTTCAGTCTGGTAGGGATTATTGCCCTCAATATGGGAGCTTATGGAGAAAGGGGGAGAGTCATTTTATTCATTGTAACACTGGTTGTCATTGCCTTAATCCTCATCACATTGCTTCGCTGGATTCAGCATTTGACCTCTCTGGGGAGGGTTGGTGAGACAACGGCAAAAGTAGAACAGGCGGCCATCGAAACATTTATTGCGAGAGCAAGAAATCCCTGTCTCGGCGGATATCCATGGCTTGAGAACAATGAACAGCCGAAAGGAACGGTTGCAGTTTATCCGAAAAAGATTGGCTATGTTGAATATGTTGATATGGTGAAACTCAGCAAGCTGCTGACCAATGATCCCCGTCATGTATACCTCGTGGCGCAGCCGGGCAGTTTCATACATCCGTCCACGCCAGTTTTGTACCTGAGTCAGGGCCAGGAGTCATCAATCAGCACCGATTTACTTGAGACGATTATTGTCTCGGATGTACGTTCATTTGCTCAGGACCCCCGATTTTGTCTTAGCGTCATGGCCGAAATAGCCTGCCGAGCCCTTTCCCCCGCAGTGAACGATCCTGGAACCGCCATTGATGTCATTGGCAGAGGTGTACGTATACTTTCCGCTTACGCGCAGAATAAATCTGATGAAATAGAAGTGAAATATCCTTCTGTACATGTTGCACCACTTCAGAATAACGATCTACTTGAAGACTTTTTCTCACCTGTTGCGCGCGATGGTGCCAGTATGAGGGAAATTCAGATAAGGGTCCTTAAAGGACTGTCGATGCTGAGTAAGGGGTGGCCTGGAATTTTTGCTGAAGCCGCACAAACCCTAGCATTTGAAACATTAGAGCATGCTACTCGTGCTGACCATATAGATTCTGACAGATATCTAATAAAATCAATTTATTATAATTTATTTAGTGGCGAAGATTCTAATAAAAAACCATAGTTGCGGAGCAAGCGATACGGTTGTTGGCAAGTCAAGGGCAAAGCATTCGCGTGAGAGTGGGCGTCTGCTTTGTGCCACAAAGGGACAGTAGACATGCTATATAAAAATGTAACCTTCAACCCACTTTAATAAAATAGTACAATGAGCGAAACTAAGTAGACCTATCAATTAGAATTAGATTTCATGTTAAAGGTGGAAATATGATGACCCGTGATGAAATTTCGAAAATAGAAAGTGGTTTTTTCTTGCCTGTTTACGATACCTTCAAAAAAGGATTGATAGAGATAAACTCCGCTATTGAAGAGGATGGTAAAAAAATAGCTCTGCACATTAAGGACGATTTTAACCTTAATGCTCACGCACAAAAAAAAGACAATAATTTCCATATTGTTTTATTGAGTGGGTTGATACCAATAACGTTTGACATTCTTTCTGAAAATATAGAATTCTTCATGAGAGAATACCCTGACTTGAAAGAAAAGGAAGCTCCAGTTGCGTTAGGGTGTGTCTTTATTTGGCACCATATTTTCGGTCATGAACTTGGACATGTCGCTCGTGGACACTTATCATTAGCCAAAAGTAAAGAAATAAACCTGATTGGTGATTACCAAGTTTATTCAATGGGGTACAATGTAGTCGATGAAGATTTTAGTGAAGATCAGATTAAAACATTAATGGAGTATGATGCAGATGTATTCTCAGCATACTTTGTTGCAGATGTCGTCTTAAATACAATAAAAAAGGCCCCGGAGAAAAAAATAGAAGAGAAAACACTTGTTAGTTTATCTTTAACATCAATATTTTTTTCTTTAATTTTCTATGTAAATTGGAAGGGAAGAATAGCAAATATCCTCCCGCCATGGTTCGCGCAAATGCATTGCAGTCACATGTGATTAAGCATTTAAGTAAAAAGACTAAACTATCTGATGAAGAACTGAAAGATATAATGGATGTTTCTATTTTTAATGCATACTCCTATTTAGTTGATAACAAAAGACTCTTTCAATCTATGGATGATGTTAGTTTAAAGAGTCTGTATGAATGTGAAAGTAAATTACAAAGGCAATATGCTGCATTTGATAAAGTCCTTTCTGAAGGATTAGAGCCACACAAGGATATAAAATCCTGATGGTTCAGGTATGTTTGTGATCAATCTGTGTCTGTCTGTTTTCGCACATAGCGGGCCTTCAGTTCTACTTGATTGTCCGCTCCGTGCCAGAATCCGACCTTTGGTAGTTGTCAGTAGGATGGTATTTGAGCAGAATGATACAGCCTTTAAGGGTGTTCATTTTTTATACAGTAACACAAGGTCTGAATGGGGCTACTGGCCCACAAAAGAAAGGATGTACGAGATCGAGCTATGCGTATTCATCAGCAGAATAAGTCCCGTAAACTATATCGCAGCGTCAACACGACGACGCGGCACCATTCTAATAATCCGGGTGCTGAGTATCGGTGGGAACGAAATCGCAAAAAAGTCGGAGATGAGCTACTGGTAAAGCGCGAGACAATGCATAGCAGACAGAAGCGTGGCCGAGACTACACACCGTTGTTTTATTTTCTGATCAAAGAGATTGGCAAGCCGTGGAATGAAATATTCAGCGAAGTATGTGGACGTCTTGATACCACCGAGCCGGTATTCTGGTTGGTCGCGCTACATGAGCATCAGCGAAGGGATTTAGTCTGCATTGGTGAAAGCAGTTTTTACCCAGGTCTGTTTGTTGATGAGAATGGAATTCTGCAACAGGTAAACCTTTCAATCACAAGAGATGACGTTAAGGTGACATGTCGTTGCTGCACACACACTTATATTGGTGAACCTGTACCTTGACACCACCTATTTTATCTTGGATGCGATCATTGTCAGCAGTAAGAGTGCTTGCAAACATCCGTTACTCACTTACTCCGGGCCGTTAGCCCTTCCGCAATGTGCCAGAAGCGGACAGTGCTGGCATAACTATAAATCTCTCAACGCGGAGCAAGTCAGTAAGTTGGTAATAGGAGTGAGTTGTCAAAAGTTGTCTCCTGCTACCATCGTCATCGGAGATTCTTAAGTGTGCGCACTATAAGTCACAGTTGCTTCAATCTATAACTTATAGGATTAAAAGTTTGATCTTACACAAGTACCTTTGTAGTATAAGTATCTTTTATCTGATTTATTAAGATAAAATTTGGATTTTTATTCTATAGATAGGGTTTTATTCCCTATGGGATAAGAATGTATTCATAACATGATGCCCATAAATTCCAGCGAGATAGTTTTTAATCGGCGAAGTTGCTTTTTTCTCAAAAATGTAACATCATATAAAAAACATACTATCAAAAGAAATTTATGAATAAATTTACTGATTTTTTCAACATATTTTGGGAATGGCTTGAGCCATCTCTAACCTTTATTTCCACAAATCAAATCTTAAGTGGTGCTGTTGCTACTCTTATTGCGGCTGTATTGATTTTTATATTCAAAGAATATATTAAACCGCCACCAAATTTTTCGGGCGTCTTTGAAGTTGAATGTAAAACACTAAAATCTGCGTATAATCCTTACTTGAATTTAAAAACGTTTTATACACTGACTTTAATATGTGACAACAATAATATTGAAGGGTTTATTGAGAAAACAAAAGACGTTGAAAACAATAATAATATAAGACCATACACTGGTAAGCATAGAAGTATTGGAGAGGTTCGAGGGGTGATTAAGAGAAATTACTTAAGGAAAAATCATGCCTCATTGAATATAAAAATGGAAGGTGAGTTAAGGAGTTATACCATTTTGCTGTATTTCCAAAAGGTGAATGCAGATGCTATGCATGGCAAATTTTGGTCCACCGCTGCAGATACATCAGGAGACGTGAAATGGCAGCGAAGCGCTTTTTGATTACCTTACTGTCATTGCCATACTTGCTATTGGCAGAAATGGTTTTTAAATTCAGGGTTAAAAGTATTATGGAAGATTATTATAAATGTATTGATTATATAAGGCTTAGTTCGATAAGTGAAAGATCTATATCTTTATCTTTAATTGATATATTAAGAGTGGCTGAGGATCATCGGCAACTATTACACAGGGGAGTTGATCCAGTTGCTATTTTAAGAACTATATATCTGAGATTATTTAAAAACATTCATCAAGGCGCAAGTACTATAGACCAACAGTTTGTTAGAACAATAACTAAGAGATATGAGAAAACAGTTCGAAGAAAAATAAGAGAGCAAATATTAGCCATTCTTATCAGGAAAGCAACAACAGCAGATGATATCTGCATAGCATATATATCCTGTTGCTACTTTGGCTATGGCACTTATGGGATAGCTAAACTTACCAAAGCTCATGCAAGCATTAGTGACTTTGACATAGCTGCACGGATTAAGTACCCATTCAGGAAAAACATTGATGACCTTACTGAAGGCAAATTTAATCGAAGGGCGCTATATCTTTCTCATCTATGTAAAGTAAACCCGGATAGGGCGTCGATTTTTTTACGAAAATAAATTAAAAATATCAGTCAATGAAAATTTTAAAAGTATGTATTTTTGAAATGTGTTGTGTATTTTCCATATGCTTCTGCTGATGCACGTTATTTTCCTATGATTTTAAAACTACTTGCAGTGGTTAGATTCTGTCTGGTTTGAACTAGGGGAAATTATAGAGATGCATTTGAAATTGTCATCTAAGATGAATGTTTATACAATTTTCATTTTTCAGTCATTTAATGATTATGTTTTGTTTCTATTATCTCCTGACCGACCGCCATCCACTGGAAGTGGCAGCTAAAAATTGCTTTTTTGACAGATATGTACATGTCCGGTTTTCGCTCACAGCAGACCTTTAGCTTAGATAGCCAGTCTACTCCGTGCCAGGCGTGGACATTTATATTATTTTATAAAATTATCTTTGGAGAGGGGTTTCTTCTGATGATGCTGACTAATAATTGAGAAACTGTTTATTAATAAGTTAACAACTACTAACGCGAGTTTTTAATTGTTATAATCGAATTTTAGTTATTATATCTTTGATAAAGGAATAAGATGAGCACTTGCATATATTGTGGTCAGGAAGGGAAAATGACTAGAGAACATATACTCCCGTCTTTCATCTATGAATATCAATATAGTACATCATCTGGGAAAACTATAGGATGGCAAGAAAAATCAAAAAAAATGATAAGTGGTGAGGCTAAAATAAAAGATGTTTGTTTTCATTGTAATAACGTAGTTCTATGTAATTTAGATGGTTATGTCAAAAATATGCTAGAGCGCTCTGGTTTCTTTACAGAGTGTTTTTTAAAAGAAAAAGTTAATATCGATTATAATTATAGCTTGCTTTCTCGCTGGCTACTTAAAGTTGCATTTAATTCATCTAGGGCTAGTGAGAAGAAATTGTCTTTTTTTGATAAATACAAAGATGTTATTTTGGGGTTGAGTTCTGACTTTTCAGACTTTGCAATTTCGGCTGGGTTGTTTAAACCATTAAAATTGACACCATCGGAAATGCTAAAATATGGCCATAACCTCAAAGCGCATCCTTCGGGATATGCGAATCCTTTCTTTGGTCGAATTTCATGGGGCGAATTCGAATCATCCGAATGCGCGGTGAAACAGATTGTAATTGGTGCCGCAATTTTTCATATTCTAGCTTTTAAAGGCGATTTGCATAGAAATCGAAAGAAAGCTTTAGTTAAGGAATATTTAGAAACTTGCAAAGGAATGACTCTCATTAGGAAAAATAAATCTAAAGTAGATGTAATGCAAACCCCCATAACCTTTCTTGACTCAATGAAGCATCATATGCAACGCCCAGAGGTTGAACCATACTTGAGAGAAATATCCCAAAATATCAATTAATTTTTGCTCACGCATTTTGATAATAGGAGCTATAGGATGTTTGTGCTTCATTCAAGGTCCGCTCCTCGCTCACAGCGGACATTTAAACTGGTCAATTTATCCGCACCGAGCCAGAATCGGGCGTGGCTAAACAGTCTGAGTTGATCAATGGGGAAATAGATCAAATGCTTAGAGGCGGTGCCTGATGTCCAGACCTATCAAATAGGCTTGCTCCTATCACCATTCCTCACGCCTTGCCGGTGAATCAAACTCCTTTTCTACAAAATTCGTAGGCTTTGTATAAGTTGAAAGAGGTGCAGAACTGAGCGAAATCTCCACCCCTAAAATATTTAACACTTTGTATAGACGCTCAAAACTTGCTTTTGAAGGATTTGCTTCAAGGCGAGCATAAGTCTGCTGAGTTACACCCAACATGGCAGATAATTCTCTTTGAGTTAATCCTTTTGATTTACGAAAACCAATTAAAAGTGGACGTAACTGGCTTAGAAGTCTAACGGGAAAAATAGTATCCATAAATACGTGGCCATATCGATTTCTTCATAATAAATTCAATCCTCGTAAAAAACAGCCTGTAAGGTGTTTTATTACTTTACAGTTTAAAAGGTGTAAGGATGAACTCGTTGTTTAACTAGTACTACTTGAATTTTAAAGGTTGCATCTCGCTCTGGCTGGAATTATATTTATTAAGGACTAACATATAGTGGTGTACGCTGTTAACCTCATTGTAATGAGGCTGTTCAGGGTATGAAGAGAGAGGGAGGACTCTGCTTCGCCCTCTCTCTTTCATGAACTTATTTAACTTTAAATGTTTTTTAAAAGTCATTGCTTCATTGCAATGGTTTTATTAAAAATCCCAATCAATGTGTTTATTTTTTCATTTATCTTAATTTGCTTTTTCTCTTGTTCGAGAGAAAGTTTCCTGAATTCATTTTCCCTGCTCGGCACGGCAATTATCAATTCTTCATAAATCTCCTTTGCTCCTGATACTTTTTCCAACTCGCTGCTGTATTTTTCAATAAGAGTTCTTATTTGAATGTTTACATTGCTATGTTCATGACTGGTAGCACTTGAAATAAATTGACAGGGGCTTTTTTTGGGTGCCTCAATTAACTCTACGTTTTCCTTTACGACATTGAATTCAGATGTAGCTGAGTATAAATATTGATACGCACCTAATTTTCTTACTTTATTTAACAATCGCTTTCTAACCAGACCTTGAATTTGGTTATAAGCAAAAGCTTTTGCCTTTAAATAATTTTTCGGAAGTGAAAATCGCTCGATAAGAATTTTTGCTACTTCGTTACTGGTGAAGTTATCTTTGCCAATATAGATGATTGCAGAAAATATGTACGACTCAGGGTTGGTTACTCTACTATTCATATCACTAGAAAAAGGCTGTTAACTTAGGATTGCTAAGTATACAACAATGACAGATACTTAGACAATCTAAGCATCCGAGGCCGATGAAGATGATTCAGTGTCAGAAAAAAACCCGATACCAGAACGACTTAAAGAAGCGAGATGCAGGGCGGGACTATCACAGCGCTCTCTGGGGCTACTTATTGGCTTTGATCCCGCATCGGCTAGTAGTCGTATGAATCACTATGAGAAAGGGCGCCATGTCCCCGACATTGATACGCTTCGACGGATGGCGGCAGAGTTAAACGTGCCGTTGAACTACTTTTTTTGTGATGATCAGACGACAGCAGAACTTGCATTACTCATATCCCGAATGACAGAGGAAGAGCGAAGTAAACTTATCGAAGCACTCAAAACGTCTTCAGGTGACAACACTGCTGACAAAAAATGATGTTGTACAAACGCCTACTAAACTTTTTGAAGGTAACAAAAGTGCAGTGCAATAAACCAAGCAGGGCATTACAGTAGTAGACGCCCTCTGAGAAAATGGACTCTAATGAGTGGGCGTTGAAAGTTGCAATGCTCATCTTTCGAATAGAGCAAGGTGTTTATTCATGAGTTCGTAGTGCGAATATACCGCTATATCTATCATTGATCTTTTTTCCTTTTGTGTAATTCCATGATCAAATGCGGAGCAAGAAGGCTTTCTACCGGTATAACCGTATTGACTTTTACCGCTTTGACAATTTCAATCAATGACAAGGTATTCTGAGCTAGTTGTTCGCGAAGCTCTTTATTCTCTTCCTGTAACTGCTGATTACGACCAAGCAAGGCCTGACGAGTCTTACGGTTCACATACTGCTGTTTTTCTTTGGGACGAAGATTCAGAGGCGATAGTTGTTGATCGACATAGGCTGCAATAAGACGCCTTCGTTCAATGTTACTTAATGTACTTAAGCCACCATTAATGATTCCTTTTGATTTAAGTCTGGCATGTAAGTTTTTAGCTGAAATAGGCGATTTATCAAACCCTTCAATCAACATCAACTGGAGTTCATGCTCTATCTGAGTATCCAATTCTTTACCACGCATTAGTTTTCTTCCTCTTTGTTTTTATGGTGCTCAATGGCAAATAATTGAGCTAAAGTACGAATTTCACCTTCCACTTTTATCTCTCCAGACAGAATCTCTTGAGCAGAGAGAACTTGTAACAAGTTTGAGCGCCTGCGTAATTGCTCGCTTAAGGCATCCAGGTGAGTTAGATTTTCTTCGATATTGCCTTGTATTAACTGGTTGTCTGGAAGGGCCGCGATATACTGTTCAAAAGCGAGCGAAGCCTCGTTTAATGCCCGACCTTTTACTGCAATAGTTGAGTATTCATCAATACGACCTGTCAACGTGAAATGCTCACAGGGTTTCAATGCTTGGCACTTCATTCGATAAGGGCATCCCCACAAGTTAACGTCTCTCATGCAGGAGCCCAGTTTTAATGGATGCAATACCGCATGCCTTTGTACCATCTCAGACGCTTGTAATGGCCCTTTATTTTTACTGATTTCCTCGAACGCAGCGGCTATGTCTTCGAATAATCCATCCCCTGACGACGCTTCAATGAAACCAGCAACATCGTTACGATCATCAAAGGTATGCAAGTTTGCCTTTATGTTGGTTTCCAGAGTTTGGGTACTATTAAACGTCATTAAACCGCTTTGCTTTACCATATCGAGCGGTGAATCAACGTCAACAGCAGTAAATGCTGACTGCTCCGGTACGGTTGGAACTAAAGGGGTTAGAGAAGCTGCTTTTCGCCGTTCCTTGAGAGCCAGGTGCTGATAATGCTGATTTTGAGTAATATCAACACGCCCCATCAACATCGCTTGTAAGTGGTCTGAGATCTCTGCAATTGCGAGAAAAGTATTAATGTTGTGTCGAGGGATATGCGTGCGGAGCTGAGTAGGGCGGCCGTCATCTTCAAGCAACCTGTATTTGCTGAAAACAGATACATAGCCAGCAACGTTACCTAGAAATTTGTTTAGGCCGTTATTATTTAGTGGTAGTGGCGTGGCTTTTAGTTGCAATACTCTCTTGAGAGTCAGTGATCCTTTGGGGAAAAGGAACAATAGCTCTTCATATTTAATCTCATATCTTTTGCCATTTTCTGCCCATGCATGAGTACAGGGAGTATTTGCACTGTTATCACCGAATTCACTTTTAAGAAAATGACTAAGATCAGACTTTGTAAAATATTTTTCTTTTTCATTACCTGATTTAAGGATGACTTTTGCCGGTATAAAGCCACGTTTCTCTAATGCTTTCGAAGCTTTATCACGTAAGCCTGCACGCCCCCGAAGCTCTGATGAGGACTGGACCATGTATTTTACAATATCATCAAGCTCAACGAGTTCACCGGTAATATCACTGATTGGCTTTGGTAAATAATCAGAAAATTTTTTTGATCGTAAATATTCGATATGTTTGCGAAACTCAGCTGTTAGTAACTTCACCGACTTAAATATATTTTCGACCAGAGGTACAGCTAAAGGCTCGACCCAATGCGTTCGTTCGCCAGCCCCCTTAACACCAACATAGCGTATGCCAAGAAAATAATCTGGCAATCCTTTATTCCGCAGACGTTTGCTGAGGTCAGAGTTATCTATATGTCGTCCCAATCATTAGTCTCTGCAAATATATTCTTGTCATCAAAAACATCAGCTGACCTTAAGTGGATTTTTGAAGGGATGTAGAGACTTGTTATTTGTATCATTTGTTCACGTGAAAAAAAGACATGCTTATCTTCACTTTCTATTGCTGGGATTTTATTCATTTGATAACCTCCCTAAACGCTTGATGTATCAATGAAAAAATTTCATCCTCTGAGGAGTCAGCGGCAATACGTCTGACATTGGAAAAATTAGCTCGCTCAGAAAGAAAACGCCGGGCATAGAATTCTGGCATGCGGCTATTATGACTCCATCCACCTAAAAGACGAAGCTCATCTTTAGCTTCACTCATCAGACCTGCAATAGCGAAATCAACTCCGGCAAGCTTGCAATTTCTCATAACAGACTGATATTTAGCAGCATAAATTCTCTTTAAGATCAAATAAGCCCATGTATGGCGAGTTACGTGTGGGGTTATGCTAACTACAGAATCAATACTTTTTTCATCACTGAATTGCGGGTACTCTTTTTTAAATACACAATCAATTTTTGAGAAAATATCATATATAGAGTGATATGATAGAGGAGGCAAGTTACTTTTTGTTGATGTGAATATGAAGTTATGAGAGGTATTTTTACTTATTTTATCAATGTATATTTTCAAGTGGTTGTAATCATTTATGTCTAACGCTAAAACTCGATGCGCCCATGAGTTTTTTAATGACGGCAATCGTTTTCTTGGATCTCTGACATCATCATCTACAGACGTCACTATGATACTGAATTGTCCGCCTTGGATGTTAGGTTTAATTGAGTGTTTTTCTAACAGGAGCAATTCACTTACTCGCAAACCATAATTCAAAAGAAGACGACAGATTAAATAATTTCTGAATTGAACTTCTCCAGCAGGGAAGGGATTAAGAGGATTTGGCTTGAAAGACGATTCTGGTCTAATAATCTCATAAAATCTCCTGACCATGTCTGCTGTAAGGCTATTAAAATGTTTATGTGAATGCTTTTGCTTGCTGGGTCGAAAATCAGAACGATAGGTCGACAAACGCTTGGATAATTGTAAAGCATAACGAGAAAGCTCTTTTGGGGTGCCATCCATATAACGAGGAGAAACGTAAGTATTGATCAGATAGTTTATAAAACGGCAGACTGCATGTACATGATTTATATTCGTATTGTGCTTGCTAATTACTGCATATCCGAGTGTAGGCAACATAAGCTTTCCTGATTCAAGATAATGAAGAAATGCTTCAAGCTCACTAACCGCAATCGAAGGATTGTATCCAGACAATTGGAAGCTCAAACAGAAAGTGACATCATGTTTTTGATACCAGTACTCATAAAAAAACTTTAGAGCCTGTAGCGTAGATGACTGCGTGGATTCGGAACGTGAAGCTAAGCGATCAATGAGAAAGAGAAGTGGAAACAGAAGCGGTAAGTTAGTAGTGGTGTCAACCAATGTCCAAAGTCGCCGGTTAGGAGCAACGCTCAACTGGTCAAGTACATACATCTGAGACATCCTCAGAGAGGTTCGTGGATATGAAGAAAATAGCTCTTAAACATAATGCCAGCAAACTAAAGATTAAGAGGGGGCTTAACCCTATGATTTTATGCGAGCCATCTAAGTTCATGAAGTAAGTTAACAATCAACATGATTTAACATAATATACATTATGCGCACCAGTATAAACCAAGGAAGAATCCAGTCGTTGGCGGTCATGATTGT
>ENA-OWOI01000286-OWOI01000286.1-gut-metagenome-genome-assembly--contig:-NODE-286-length-14525-cov-5.414590_pt1 | contig 14525 bp, 10 predicted proteins | sample MGYA00248258_ERZ651800 | MGnify/ENA primary metagenome ERZ651800 (study PRJEB26908, sample SAMEA4031704) | gut metagenome | biome: gut; feature: normal infant; material: stool | place: China | collected 2015...
AATTCAGCTTTATTAGGCGCATTTTCAATAAGGCGTTCCACATATGGATGTTCAGGAGCCAATACTACATAGCTTACACCATAAATAGTATCAACCCGTGTAGTATACACAGATACGCGTTCATTGATGGATGGAACATCAAAGGAGAATTCTGTACCTTCAGAACGGCCAATCCAGTTCTTTTGCATCAATTTAACGCGTTGTGGCCAATGATCAAGAGTGTCCAAATCAGTTAACAAGCGATCCGCATATTCTGTAATGCGCAAGAACCATTGAGACAAGTCTTTTTTCTCAACTGCGTTGTCACAGCGCCAGCAAGCGCCATCGATAACTTGTTCGTTAGCCAATACAGTATGGCAAGTTTCGCACCAGTTTACTTTAGCTTCTTTTTTATAAGCTAAGCCTTTTTTATAGAACTGCTCGAAGAACCATTGAGTCCATTTGTAGTAATCTTCTTTACATGTTGCAACTTCACGGTCCCAATCATAGGACAAGCCAAGTGCTTTTTGTTGTAATTTCATGTTCTCGATGTTGTCGAGTGTCCATGTTTTAGGGGCAATACCATGTTTGATAGCTGCGTTTTCTGCAGGCATACCAAAGGAGTCCCAGCCCATTGGATGTAATACGTTAAAGCCCTTCATTTTTTTGAATCGGGCTACTACGTCACCGATGGAATAGTTACGCACGTGACCCATGTGTAAGTTACCAGATGGGTACGGGAACATTTCTAATACATAGTATTTTTCTTTAGATTCATCATATTCTGTTTTAAATGTATGGTTATCATCCCAATACTTTTGCCACTTTTTCTCAATATCTTGGGCTACATATTTTTCATTCATGTAGGGGCCTCCTCATATAGTCAACCTCATTAGTTGCCGTTTTATAATCAATATTTTTATTTTACTACGTACTATGAAAGCAGTCAAACTCTAGCGTTTTACTACTTGTACAGATTTAGTTAATTCGTTTTTAGTAGTTGTATTTTGAACAGATCCATGGCTCTTATAAGAAGAAATTTTATCCTTTGCCTCTTGTGCATCACGTTCCTTTTGAGCCTTAGCCTTTTCTTCTAAACGCTTTTTCTCTGCCTTGGCTTCCTCAGCTTGCCGTTTTTTCTCAGCTTTAGCTTGCTCCGCTTCTTCTTTAGCTTTGCGTTTAGCTAATTCTTTTTCTTCTTTTGCCTTACGTTTTGCTTCCGCTTTAGCAGCTTTGGCCTTTTCTTTTTCCTCTAGGCGTAATTTATATTGTTCAACCTTAGTTAATGGTTTAGTTTCTTCTACTACTGGTTCAGGAACAACCGCTGTAGGAGATTTAGGAATACCGCGGCCTAAGTCTTTACCTTGAATCATAGCAATAGTAGATTCATCTTCAAAGCCTTTACGCCATGCTGCAAAACCACCGAGCTGTAATTCTTTTACAAGATCTAGCTTCAAACCTAAAGACGTATTATCTTCAAACCAAATACGATCGGAACCAGAGCCAGTTGGGATTGATAAATAATAAAGTTTTAATCTATCATCCCATGTCATTTTATCCTTGTAGTTTGCAAAGTAACTACCTATATTTTTCATAGCCAATGTTTCGCCCTTAGCATAGCCATTTGTATCATGCCATAAGCGCATATAGAATGGCACACCAAGTACTAATTTTTGGGATGGCACTTCAGAAAGCATTTTTTCTGTATGATTGCGAACCCATGGATAACTTGCTACAGGACCTGCTGTGGTACTCTTAGCCCATGTTTCGTCATAAGCCATAAGAACTACATAATCTACGGAATTAGCAAAGGCGCTGCGGTTATATACTAAAGACCATTCTGGGCTATCAGAATAACCTGTTACATCAATGGATGTTTTAATATTGTATTGATGTAAATGGTTAGATAGATATGCTACAAACGCTGTTAAACGATCACGATCGGCATAATCAATATTTTCAAAGTCAAAGTTATACCCATCAAAGCCGTAAATATAAGCATATTGTACGAGGTTATGAGCATATTTTTTCCATACAGATTGATCTGCTAAGATACCACTAGTAAAGCCAGGGTCGAATCGATTCGTAATCAAAGGCCATACGTGGTAACCTTTACTCTTATAATCGTTAACATAATCAATACTTACGTTAGGACTTGCTTCAAGGCCCAGGCTATGCAATTTAAACCAGCTTGGAGAAATGATATTATCGCCGCTAGCATTAAGTTTTTCTTGATATGGAGTTCCCTGTGTTGGCCATGGATCAAAAGCCCAAGACAACGGTGTTTGCATTGTATACGGAGCTTTTACCGTAGAAGCTTGTGGAGCAGGACCTAATGTTAGTTGTCCATTCGTTTTTGTATAGCTCACACCGAGCATAGCTGGATCAGACTCAATGTCGACATAGGTCGTACCACTTTTACTTGTGGTTGGCAATTTTACGGGTTCTCCAACAGCAGCAGGATCTAAAACAATAGTATTCCCTTGCAATACTGTTTGAGGTACATATACCGTATAGGATGTTTTATACTGATTAGCTTCGTAATGACGCGTAGTATTTGCCAAGAATTGATCGATAGGCACTAATACTTCTGCTTGTACAGCTGTACTAGATAATGCAGACATCACCAAAGCTGTTAAAGATTTTAAAATTGTAGATTTGCGAATCATGAACTCTCCTAACTCTAGTCCCCTAAAGGGGATATAATTTCAATCTCTATATTATACCATATTATATAGAATTCCTCTCAGTTGTTGCATGAAGTGTACATGTAATTTATAATTTATCTTATACAATACAAGTTATTATATAAGGAGTTTTATATGCATCAATATCTATTTTTTATAGGTGACTTCCCTATCAGGGCTTATGGTGCCATGTTAGCCTTAGCTATCATCTGTGGTGCCTCTGTTGCCTATGTTTTATTAAAAAAAGATGGTCGAGGATGGCATGAACATATCATCGACTTCTCCATTACTGTTGCCGTAGCTGGTCTCATCGGTGCTAGATTATGGGATGTATTCTTCTTTGATTGGCACTATTATGGCAATCATTTATTAGAAATTCCCTTTGTATGGCAAGGTGGTATGGCCATTCAAGGTGGCGTTGTATTAGGCACCATTGCAGGCTACTGGTACTTACGTAAAAACAATATCGATTTCTGGGCCTTTGCTGATTTATTTGCCCCTGCCTTAATTTTGGCTCAATCTGTAGGGCGTATGGCAAACCTCTTAAATGGCGATGCCTTTGGTCATCCTACGGGTGGTAACTTTGGTATTCTCTATCCTGAAAGCACGTTAGCACATCGCACTTACGGCAATCAACCATTATGGCCTGCCGAAATCTGGGAAGGTCAAATCGATATTCTTATCTTTGTAGCTCTTCTATTATTTAGCTCCTTTAAACATGCTAAAGGGCAAGTATTCGTACTATATGCTATTCTCTACTCTACAGCGAGATTCTTCCTTGAATTCTTGCGCGGTGACTATGTAGATTTAACACTAGGCTTAAAATCAGCTCAGATGACTAGTCTTATTGTCATCATTGTAGGTATTTGCTTATTCATTTATTTAGGCTACTTAGAAAAGAAAAACCAACCTGTACTTGAAACTACAGAAACAGCGCCTAAAACAAAAAAACGTAAATAACTTCATATAACAAGCAACATATATTGAGAATAAAAAATCCTTCATTCATGGGTATCCCATTGAATGAAGGATTTTTCTTTATAAGTTTTAAAAACTAATATAGTATGGAGCAATTTATTTTATATGTCCAAAATTTATAGATTTTCTTTAGCCTTTAAAGCATCTAGCTCTTCTAATGCACGATTAGCAATGAGTGCATTTTTCTCTTTTTTCTTGCGGATTTTTTGTGGCCATGGATCCATAATACCAAAGTTGACATTCATAGGTTGGAAGTTAGACCCCTCATAGTTAGAAATATAGTGACTAAGGGATCCAATAGCTGTAGTTTTAGGGAAGTCTATAAATGAACGTTCTTCTAAGTAACGGTCCACTTGTAGACCAACCATAAGACCACTAGCAGCAGATTCTAAATAACCTTCTACGCCTGTCATTTGGCCCGCAAAAAATAAACGGGGTTCTTTTTGAAGTTGGAACGCATGGTTTAACAACTCAGGGGAGTTGATATACGTATTACGGTGCATAACACCATAACGAACGAATTCTGCGTTTTCAAGTCCTGGAATCATACCGAATACACGTTTTTGTTCGCCCCACTTTAAGTGAGTTTGGAAGCCTACCAAGTTAAACATAGTGCCTTCCTTATTTTCCTTACGCAATTGAACAACTGCATAAGACTCTTCATTGGTACGCTTATCCACCAAACCAACTGGTTTTAATGGTCCATAGCGCAAAGTATCTTCACCACGGCTGGCCATAATTTCTACAGGCATACAACCTTCAAAATAGATTTCTTTTTCAAAATCCTTTGGTTGTACTGCTTCAGCCGTTGTAAGCTCATGCCAAAATGCTTTGTATTCTTCCTCTGTCATAGGACAGTTAAGATAATCTGCATCGCCCTTATCATAACGAGAAGCGGCAAATACTTTATCATAATTCAAAGATTCTGCTGTAACAATAGGTGCTGCTGCATCGTAGAAGTAAAAGCCTGTTTCACCAGTTAATTCTTTAATCTTATCTCCTAATGCTTCAGATGTAAGCGGACCAGAAGCAAAAATAACAGTACCTTCAGCAGGAATCTCGGTTACCTCTTCGTGATGAACTGTAATATTAGGATGGCCTTTCACCTTTTCAGTCACCATTTCACTAAATAGATGACGATCAACGGCTAATGCCCCACCGGCAGGTACAGCAGTCGCATCAGCACATTCCATAATAATGGAGCCTAAACGACGCATCTCTTCTTTTAAAAGACCTACTGCATTTTCAATATTGCCAGCTCGTAAAGAGTTACTACATACGAGTTCTGCAAATTGATCTGTTTGGTGCGCAGGAGAGCTCTTAACAGGGCGCATTTCATATAAGTCTACATGAATGCCACGGTTAGCGAGTTGCCAAGCCGCCTCAGAACCAGCTAGACCTGCACCAATAACAATAACATTTTTATTATTCAACTGTTGTTTCCTCGTTAGCTTTGCTAGACTTTTTAGATTCCTTTACAGTTTCTTCACTAGCTTCGCTCTTTTTCTTTCTAGTTTTCTTTGGAGGTCGAGTTGGACACGTTTCATTGGAACAGAATTTCTTAGTCGTCCCATTTTTATATGTCTTTTCAACCATAATAGAACCACAAGTATCACAGAATTCATGGGTTGGTTTATCCCATAATGTGAAATCACATTGTGGATAACGGTTACAACCATAGAACAAACGTCCTCGACGAGACTTACGTTCTACGATTTCTCCTTCTTTACATTTAGGGCAAGTTACACCTGTCCCTACCGTAATAGGTTTAGTATTTTTACATTCTGGGAAGTTAGAACATGCAAGGAACTTACCATAGCGACCAAATTTATATACCATTGGGCTATGACAGAGTTCGCACGTTTCATCACTTTCCATAGATGCAATTTCGATGCGATCCACATCGCTCGCATCCTCTAGCTCTTTAGCGAATACTTCATAGAAATCAGACAATACCTTTAGATATGTATCCTTACCTGATGCAATAGCATCGAGTTCTTCTTCAAGATCACGGGTAAAGCTTGTATTGATGATTTTTTCAAAGTACGCTATCAAGAAATCTACCACGACAAAGCCTAGCTCTGTGGGAACGAATTGTTTATTCGTATTTTCTACATAGTTACGGCTTACGATTGTATCAAGAATTGGAGCATATGTACTTGGACGACCAATACCGAGTTCTTCCAATGTTTTGATGAGGCTCGCCTCTGAATAGCGTGGAGGTGGTTGTGTAAAATGTTGTTCAGGCAATACCTCTACTGTATGAGCAGCATCATTTTTCTTAAGAACTGGTAATTGAGGAACATCCTCTTTTTTCGCATCTTCATAGACAGCACTAAAACCAGGGAAGATTACACGAGAGCCTGTCGCTTTAAATGTGTAATCATCATGAACAGTCAATTCAATAGTAGTAGATTCGTTTTGTTGTGGTGCCATTTGGCTCGCCATAAAACGATTCCAAATCAATGTATATAACTTAAGCTCATCACGACTCAAGAATGGCTCCACCATCTTAGGTGTTAACTCTAAAGATGTAGGACGAATCGCTTCATGGGCGTCTTGGGCGGAACCTTTAGCACCATATATATTAGGTTTAGATGGATAGTAATCTTCACCATAGTTATGAAGAATATAATCCTTAGCCATGGCTTGCATCTCTTTAGAAATACGCGTAGAGTCTGTACGCATATAAGTAATCAAACCTACATGACCATAGGAACCGATTTCTAAACCTTCATACAAATGTTGAGCAATCATCATGGTACGCTTTGCACCAAAATTCAACTTACGAACACCATCTTGTTGCAACGTAGACGTTGTAAACGGAGGTGCCGCTTTACGAGAACGCTTGCGTTTTTCAATATTTGTTACTACTGCATCGGCTCCACCAATAGCATCTACTACGGCTTGTGCTTCACTTTCAGTAGTAATATCGATTATCTCGCCTTTAATATGAGTCAGTTCTGCTGTGAAAGCCTCTTTTTTAGGCGTTTCGAAATTACCTTCAATAGTCCAGTACTCTTGTGGCACGAAAGCTTGAATTTCTCGCTCTCTTTCACAAATAAGTCGAACTGCAACGGATTGCACACGACCTGCGCTGAGGCCTTTACAAACCTTTTTCCATAATAAAGGACTCAATTTATAGCCTACGATCCGGTCTAATACACGGCGTGCTTGCTGTGCATCAACCATGTTCATATCGATAGTACGTGGAGATTCTAAAGCCTCTGCTACCGCATTTTTAGTAATCTCATTGAACGTAATACGACATGTAGATGTAGGATCTACATTTAGAATGTACGCTAAATGCCAAGAAATAGCTTCCCCTTCGCGGTCAGGGTCAGTTGCGAGCAATACGGCGCTGCTTTCATCGGCATAAGAAACGAGTTCATCAATAACCTTTTTACGAGTTACCAAATTGCTATAACGGGGCGTGAAATCATGTTCGATATCAATGCCCATTTGAGACTTTGGCAAATCTCGTAAGTGGCCCATACTCGCCTTTACAACATAGTTTGGACCTAAGAATTTTTCAATTGTTTTAGATTTAGCAGGAGATTCTACGATAACCAATACTTTGCCATCCGGATTATATACGCGAGGTTCCCGTTGCTCAGGTGGCACAGAGGTTTGTAGCACAGACTTGTCTCGAACAATTCCCATAGGAGTAAGAGCCTCTTTGGCAACCTTACGTTTTATCGTAGTACTCTCTTTTGTAGTACTTTTCTTTTTTGTTTCTTTACTAGTACTAGCTGCTTTTGGCTCGCCAATAACGATAGATCGTTTAATGGACAAGTATATCACTCCTAGTCATATTAATATAGCCTCTCGGCGGTTGATGCTCTATAGCCCCTTCTAGCTCTAATTCTAGTAATAAGGGCTGCAATTGTTGCAATGGAATGTGAGTTACTTTCAAAATATCACTAACAGTAATACATCGATCATGAGGTATTTCACTCAAGATTAAACTCTTATCCAAACTAAAGCTTAACATAGACGGCCCATGACTATCAACACCCTTACATGTATTACTCGATAAATCCCCCTCTTTTACATGACTATGTTCCTCTTTCTTTGACGCTGAAAGTTTCTTTTTTGCCGGTGAAAGTTTCTCTTCTGTAGCGAAAAAATCCCGCAATGTTAAATGATACTGTTCCACTATATCCTCATATCCAGTCAATACATAAGCCCCGTTTCTCATAAGGAACTTATTACCATCCGCTGTATGATCTAATAGGTTACACGGTACTACAAATACGTCGCGCCCTTCACTGACCGCCATATCAGCCGTAATCAAGGATCCACTACTAGACTTGGCCTCTACTACGATTACACCTCGACTAAGGCCACTAATAATACGATTTCGCGCAGGAAAATGTTTAGCCGATGGCGGTGTACCAGGAGGATATTCGGATAGCACTAACCCATTATTTGCTAGTACTCTATCAAATAATTTAGAATTTTCTCTAGGATATACAATATCTAATCCACATCCCATAACGACAATACCGTACCCCTGACTTGCTAGTAATCCTTCATGACCATGCGAATCGATGCCACGAGCACCGCCACTGACAATTATAGTACTGTATTTGCCCAATTCTTTTCCTAACATTCTTGCCACATTCCGCCCATATAATGAACACCGTCGAGCCCCTACAATAGCAATACGGTTCAGTCTTTTATCTAATAAAGCTCGATTGCCTCGCATAAATAATATAGCTGGTGGATTATAGATTTGGTTTAACATAGATGGAAAATCTTTATCTAAAAAGGTAGTAACATCCATCTGATATTCGTCTAATTTTTGAATTATATAATCTAGCTTTTCATCCCTAACCGATGCTGCAATAGCACGTTTGTCAGCTATAGAAATATATGTATACCCTTTTAAATTCTCCACATTTTTAACAGCTTTCCATGCTTCATAAGGAGAACCAAAGTCTTCTATAAATCGTCTTACATACGTAGCTCCTACATTATATAAACTCTGTAGGCCTGCAATATAAATAGTATCGTCATATCTTGTCATAATATCACCTATTTACCTGTTCTAAATAGCATAGCTTCAGAAATATGATGTGGTTCCACTTGTGGGTTGCCCTCAAGGTCTGCTATGGTGCGACCAACCTTTAATATGCGATCAAAAGCACGTCCACTTAAATGGAAATGGTCAAATATATTACCGAGTACACTCCAAGCCTTATCGGTAATATGGCAAAGCTCACCTATGGCCTTATGCGGTACGGCTCCATTAGAGCTAAAGTCTAGGCCTTCATACCGTTTCTGTTGCATAAAGGTCGCTATAACAACTTGTTCTCTCATACTTTCACTAGTCATCGTTGAAGACGAAGTATCTAATAATTGCTCTAATGTGGGCCTTTCAACAGGTATGTGCAAATCGATACGATCCATAATAGGTCCAGATAATCGTTGCTGATAATTTTTAACCATTGTTTCCGTACATACACACTCTTTATGAGGATCATGATAATATCCACAAGGACAGGGATTAGCCGCTAAGATACAAATAAAATCGGCAGGATATATGTAATTACCTTGAGAGCGATTGATGGTAATTGTGCGCGATTCTAAAGGTTGCCTAAGCGCATCGATAACTTGGCGTTGAAATTCAGGGGCTTCATCCATAAATAGAACCCCTCCGTGGGCAAGTGTCACCTCACCAGGTCGACCTTGAATACCACCGCCTACCATACTTGCTAAAGTTGCAGTATGATGGGGATGTCTAAAAGGACGAGTTCTAACCAATCCCGTATCACCCAATAATCCTATTACATCTTGTATACGACTCACTTCAATCATTTCATTCCATGTCATAGGTGGTAATATGGTCGGCAATCTCTCAGCCATCATCGTTTTACCACCACCTGGTGGACCTATCATAATACAATGATGATGACCTGCAGCACTGATGAGCATAGCCCGTTTTCCAAGCTCTTGCCCCTGTACATCACTAAAATCTACTGTATATGTTTGATTAAATCCTGTATCTACACAACTATCTTCATTTATATAATCTACAGGATTATATGACTCTAACAATTCCGCTGATTGATTATAGTTTTGATTTTTCGAACTTGTAGATTTATTTATAGTCTCTTTATTTCCTTTAGAGCACTTTGATTTAGCTAGTTTCTCCAAAATAGAAATAATACGTAGTAATGAAGATTCCCCATAAATGGAAAGCTTTGGTATGGCTTTTAAATTTTGACCATTTTCAACACTTGTAAATATAGTGGAATAATTAGAATCTAAGCCTGCAAGGGACATAGCCAAGGTTCCAAAGGTTGGTAATAGTGATCCATCTAAAGCTAGCTCTCCCATAAACAAACTATTTTTTAATAAAGCTGAAATATTAGTTTTACGCCCCTTTATCTGTCCCGATGCAAACAGAACTCCTAAAGCAATAGCTAAATCGAGTCCTGCACTACTTTTACGAATCGTAGCAGGTGCTAGATTTACTACAATACGTCTCATAGGAAATTCATAGCCACTATTTTTGATGGCTGCCCGCACACGTTCACGAGCTTCCTTAACCGATTGATTAGGTAGGCCTACAATGTCAAAGACAGGTAATCCTTGAGATATATCAACTTCCACTGTAATAATGCATCCATCTATGCCATGTAAGGTGGCGCCAAATAGTTTTGCATACATAAGTAACCTCTCTAAAAACATTGCGGTAAATAATGAATGGAACTTTGAAAGTCTTCATGCAAGTACACTTCAATTACATCAAAGGATAATTCTTTCCACCGCCGTTTTTTTTGATGTAGATCATACAAAAATAACATAGCTGCCCGTTTAATATGCTTTTGTTTCTTCTTTGTCACCGCTTCACGAGCCAATCCATGCTTCATTCCACGGCGGGCTTTAATTTCAATAAAATGATAGATTAAATCACGTTTTGCAATGATATCAATTTCTCCTAATCGGGTTCTATAATTCGTATCTACCACTGTAAGGCCGATCTTTTCAATATATTTAATGGCCACCCGTTCGCCCCATTTTCCAAGCTCCTTTGAATCTAGTTCATTAAATGCTTTACCTGTACTAATCGTTTTCATATATACCTCCTATTTAAGTGTAGTAACCACAATAACGTATAGAATATGTATCACTCAATCTACATCTAAACTTCCAACAGGTAACACTTACTTGTAGCGTAGAATATGGAGACTATAAAAGTAAATACAAAAGAGGTTCCTAATAGTCACATAGGTGACCAATAGGAACCTCTTTACGGTTATAAACTATATACAATTTATATGATAAATTTACGTTAATATAATCAATCAGGTTTAACCCAACGGACGATAGATTTAATAGGTTCAAAACTCTTGCGATGAAGTGGTGTTACACCTTGTTGTTCAACAGCTTCTTTATGTAACTCCGTATAATAGCCTTTATGAATACCAAATCCATAACCAGGGTATTCATCATCAAGGCTCTTCATATATCGATCTCGTGTAACCTTTGCAATGATTGATGCAGCAGCAATATTAGCGCTTTTACTATCGCCCTTAATAATAGATTCAACGGGAATCGTCAAATCAGGCAATTTCATAGCATCAACTACTACAGCTTCAGCTGGTACGCTGAGCGTACGAATCGCCTCATACATCGCTTGTCGCGTTGCTTCATAGATGTTGAGCTCATCAATCTTTTCTGGGCCGTACGAAATGCAGCTAACTGCTACGGCTTCGTCCATGATGATATCGTAGAGGGCCTCACGCTTTTCTTCTGTTAGCTTTTTAGAGTCATTAAGGCCTGGAATTAAGGTCATAGGCGGCAAGATAACAGCAGCTACCGTAACAGGCCCCGCAATAGGACCTCGGCCTACCTCATCGACACCGGCCACATGATAGATACCTTGATCATAGAACATGCCTTCATAGTCATACATACCCATGAGACGTTGCTGTTCTTTTAACTCTTTTTCTTGACGTTTAATATAAGAAACAGCTAATTTTTGTACCGAGCTACGATCGTCCTCTTGAGCCAATGGCAAAATTTCTAAGGCTTGTTCAGTTTCAAAGAGAGCCTTTATTTCTGCAACCTTTAATTTAGAAAAAACATCCTTATCCATTTTGTGTTTCCTCACCATCTTCAGGATAATATGGTTCTTCATCTACTTTGTCGAGTGTAATTGTACCAAGTTTAGTATTACGATAATCTTGCAAGATGATGCGGCGTGCTTTATCAAAATCTACTATGCCACCACTTACGAGGCAACCACGACGACGGCCGATACTTTCAAGAATCGTATCTACATCCGTCATTTCTTCTTCTTTTAATTTATATCGTTCCACCAAAATATTAGGTGTATTTGTCAACAAGTGATTAATTAATTGTTTAATGACATGCTCTAAGTCATACACATCATCAGAAACGGCACCAGTCATAGCAAGGCGAGCCGCTGCGCGTTGGTCTTCTAATTTAGGCCATAATACACCTGGTGTATCGAGCAATTCAAGATTTTTACCGATTTTAACCCATTGTTGGCCACGTGTATGACCAGCTTTGTTAGCTGTACGCGTTGCTGCAGAACCAGCTAAGGAGTTAATCAACGTAGATTTACCCACATTAGGAATACCTAAGATGATGGTACGTACAGAACGACTACGAATGCCTTTTGCAACCCAACGATCAATGATAGGCTTACTCAAACGCTCTACAGTAGATATTAACTTCTTATTACCCTTGCCAGACTTAGAATCGATAGCCAATACCGTGATGCCTTGTTTAGTAAAGAATTCGGTCCATTCCTTTGTGGCTTTAGGATCTGCTAAATCAACTTTATTTAACAATACGATATGAGGTTTCTGACCAACCAGTTCAGTGATTACAGGATTGGCACTAGAACGAGGAATACGCGCATCGAGTAACTCGATAACTACGTCTACCTTTTTGATATACTCCGTAATCATACGTGTGGCTTTCGCCATATGCCCAGGGAACCAATGTACGATAGGTGAATCTGCCATAGTATTTCCTTTCTACATCTAAATTTTAGCAAAAATAAAAGGCTGCCAACGGCAGCCTTTTATGAACATTAGCGTTTTTCGCGAATACGAGCAGCTTTACCAGTAAGGTTACGTAAGTAGTACAATTTAGCACGACGAACAACACCACGGCGCATAACTTCGATTTTAGCTAAGCGTGGGCTGTGAAGTGGGAATGTACGTTCTACACCTACACCGGATGCAATACGACGAACTGTGAAAGTTTCACGTACGCCACCGTTTTGACGTTTGATTACCAAACCTTCGAACACTTGGATACGTTCACGAGTACCTTCCACTACTTTTACGTGTACGCGAACTGTGTCACCAGCGCGGAAAGTAGGGATGTCTGTACGAAGTTGTTCTTGTTCAAGTACGTTAATAATGTTCATTGTTTCCTCCTGTTTGCAGACATTCAATACCTACACCTTATAGGCAGCGGACTGTCTCAAATTAACAGCAATATAGTATCATAAATCACGTACTGTTCGCAAGTATTTTCTATATAATTTTGAGAAACTAATTATTTGCTTAAGATTGGGCGCTTTAACTTACCTAACAAGCGATATAAATCATCTTTTTCATCATCAGAAAAATCAGAAAATAGTACATTAAGAAATTGGTCATACGAATGTAGTAATGATTTACCTAGTCGCTTCCCCTCTTCCGTAAGTCCTACTACAGAAATTCGTTTATCCATGTAATCAATATGCTTTGTTACATACCCTAATTCAATGAGTATATCCGTCTGCTCTGATACTGTGGCAGGACGCATATTAAGAGCATCTACTAATTGTTTTTGAGATGCTCCTTGAGATCGCATATATAATTCTATAATTATTTTATCACGAGACTTTTCTTTACCGTTTGGCACCTTACATAAGGCTTTATATAATTCATCATGATTCATGACTGTTATCTCCTCATACAACTTTGTATATTATAAGATATTCGCCATGATATCAAAAAATCCTGCATAAAATATGTATATTCTTCGTAAAAGCAAAAAGAGGTACCAAATGGTACCTCTTCTTTCATATATTTCTGTAAAAGTTTAATGTATCTAATACAAAATATATTATTTTAATGCACTAATATCGCCGATAATAGCCATTACACTGTAAGCTAAGCGAACGAGTTGTAAACGGTTAGCTTTAATAGCTTCGTCTTTATCCATAACCATTACATCTTCAAAGAATTTGTTGATTGCTGGAACCAAAGTAGCTGGAACAGCTACAACTGCAGCATAATCATTAGCTTCCCATGCAGCAAGACTTGCTTCGGATGCTTTAGAAGCAGCTTCGAACAATGCTTTTTCAGCATCTTCTTTCAACAAGTCGGTATTAACCCCTGTATATTCCACATCTTTTACAAGATTGTACATACGAGTATACGCTTGAACAAGCTCAACATTTTCATCGATGCGGTTTGCTAACAATGCATTTACAAGGCCTTCAGCATCAGCAACGGACAATTCGTTGTTGGACAACAACAAGTCGATTACATGATGAGGAACTTCGCGATCAAGGAAGATATTTTTCAAACGAAGTGTGAAGAACTCTTCTACTTGGCTAAGCAATTCGTCTTGTTTTTCAGTTGGTACATTAAGCAATTCCATAGATGCTTTGAAGATTGGACGCAAGCTGATATTCCACTCACTACCAAGTAAGATGTTCAAGATACCAATTGTTTGACGACGCAATGCATATGGATCTTGAGAGCCTGTAGGGATTAAACCACGGCTGAAAGTAGCAACGATATTATCTACTTTATCGATGATGGACAATACTTTACCTGCTTCAGTTTGAGGCAATACATCACCTGCAAAACGTGGCAAATATTGTTCGAAAATAGC